>ERZ1031746.25-NODE-25-length-87317-cov-19.022713_pt1 | contig 87317 bp, 69 predicted proteins | sample MGYA00518171_ERZ1031746 | MGnify/ENA primary metagenome ERZ1031746 (study PRJEB33719, sample SAMN04261238) | wastewater metagenome | biome: rural village; feature: human; material: feces | host: Homo sapiens | place: El Salvador | collected 2013-01-07 ...
GTGCCGGGCGGCGGGCGGAGCATGGCCACCGGACCCATCGAAACACATCTCCACCATTCCTTCAACTGGGAAAATGCCGCCCCCGGGGCCCGGATAGGACCTCGGGGGCGTTCGGTTAACTGCGGGAGCGTGCCGTCAGCTCAATGTGTTCGGTTGGGATCGGAAATCAACCATGACATAGACATAGCCTTAATCAAGCATTAGAGATCTATTTAAAATTCGTATAGCATTGCAATCGCCCTCTCTGAATTCGAAGCCCGCGCCGACAGCGTGCGGAACTAAAAAGTACCGGCAAGAACGATATCGAATGAAATCGCTCCCACTGGCATATATCTTACCATATAAACGAACACGTGTTCGTTCTCATCAATTATCGATTTATCTCACGCCCGCTTTAGCCGCTGCACGCACGAATCGTCTAGCCGATAGCTCTTCGCCGGCAGCGCGTGCATCGCAAGCGGCTCGGGCACCTTTGCCCGCGAGTGCTTCTGCGAGGGAGCCGAAGTGTTTCTGGATCTGTGCCGCGACGCCGTGCGCGCGGCCAAGCTGCCCCAGTGGAGCCAGAGGGAGTACGAGCTGCTGAGCGCCGCGCGCGGGATTGCGGGGGGGGGGGGTGAAGGCGGGCAGACAAGCCATCGGCAATTCCGAGATGGCAAGGGCAGAGAATTAGATTCCCGGCCCTTGCCTAGCACTGCTTTATAAGATCGAGTACCGCGGGAATGTCATCGGCATTCCGAAGAGCAACATAGGTTGGTAGGCCCGGGCCAAATCCACCCTGTGTACGTTTGTCCTGGCACATGTCCTCTGGATCCGTTAGATCATCCACGCTCTTTGCCAAGCCAACGGCAATCCAGCCACCGTTGCTAGTCCTGCCTTCCAGCACGGCATGCAGTTTTCGCTTGCCCGACCTAAAGCCTACATAGTACTTGGCTATGTAGGACTCCCACGAAGGGTTACCACTCAGAACGGACTCGCACACCTCATCGAAAAGCTTCTGGTTGAGCCCACCTTCGGCAAAGGTGGGGTGGTTCTCCAGCAGAGTCCAGACAGGAGCCTCGTCAGACTCCCCACGAGAAGGACGGTACTTGTCGACGACGTCTGCCGGAAGGTCTGGATACTTCCATATCTCGCACGCTTCTTTCGCCAGCTCGTCCGCGCGCTGCCTAATCTCCTCCTCGCCCCATTTTTCATGCGAGACAATCGATTTGTTTAGGTAGAGCGGGCTGCACTTAAATCCGACGTCAGGCAGATTGAGCTTGTCCGAGAACGACCGGTTTGAGTACTCCTGGTTGTAGCCCGTCAGCGTAAGATTTCCCAAGTTGTTGCACAGCCTGTCGTGGACGTCTTCCCAGTTCTCACCAAGCGATTCCTTCCAGCCGTGCTCATCATCGATCGTCTGGGGCATGATGTGCTCGATCTGGTAATCGTCGGCTGAGATGGGCTCCTTCGGGTGGTGCCAGTTCTCTATGCGTTCCAGGTAATAGCGCTTTTTAGAGAAGCGGTTGTAGCAGTCACGCGTCTTAAACTCCTCGACAAAATGCTCGTCTGTCGGAAAGTATGCGGTCATACCGCTGCTGTGGATAAGGAGCATCGCCGTAACGTACTCCTCGATATCGTCCTGCTGCTCGAGATTGCGATACATGCCGGCAAAGAAATTATTTAGGCCCGTGGTAAGTCTGCCGCAAACCGCTCGCCTGAACAGAAACGACTCGATAGTCTCGCAGATACGTAAAAACGCATTGCGGTCTAGTCCATTCCCCTCGTAAACCGAATAAAGCAACATTAAGAGGGGCCTTATCTGCTTCACGTCGAGGCTTACGATTCTGCCGAACACTCGGCGCAATCCGTCGTCCTTCTCCTTACCAAGGAACAGACTGGCGTATCTATGTGCATACCCGCGCAGCTCCTTAAGCAGGCCCTCGGTGTCACCATCGTAGTCGTCGGCGAAATAGCGCTTAAACTCGTAGTAAGCCTCGTTCTCCTTCGGCATCCTATTGGGAACTTTAAGCCACAGCCAGTACCAGATAAATGCATTGAACTCTTCTTCGCCGCCTTTTCCGAACAAACGCTCGAGCGGATGCCAGTAACCCTCGTAAAGCTTGGTCTGCTCGTCGTTAGGGAGCGACATAAGAACGTAGTTACGAATGAGGTCAATAGGCGTGAGCGGCTTGCCCTTGGAATTCATGGACTCAAATATGAGCTGAGCATTATCAACGCCAGCGGTGAGCTTAGTGTCGATGACCTGTACGCGGTTTAGCCCCGCCCAAAGCCTTGCAGGGTCGAATGATTTCCCGTGCATCTTTTCACGGAAGAACGCATGGTTCTCGACGATCCGATCCGATTTTTCATCTGGCACGGGAGACCCAGACACGATGGAGAACAGTGTCTCTTTATCGTCCTGCGAGAGCACCAGCTTGTAGCGCGCCAGACCGTTGTAGTCATCATCGTTAAAGAGGTAGTTCTTCCGCAGCGCTGAGATCTTGAGGTCTCCAAGGAAGCCGGCCTTGTCGGGGTTGCTCTCCAAATAGTCAGCCAAGGCAGCAATCATCAACGAAAACGTCGTCATGCGCTGCTGTCCGTCGATCAGCAGCACGCGCGAAATACTCGTGGCCGAGCTCTCGGACTCGGGGATGTAGAGCATCGACCCCACGAAGTGCGATACGCCATCACGCCCCGCTCGCATAACGTCATCCCAAAGCACCTCGCACTCTTTTACGCTCCACGAGTAAACTCGCTGGTACACGGGAATGACGAACTGCATCTTCGCCACGCCCATAAGGTCGAGTAGATTTGCCTCGGTTGCTTTCATTTGCGGTTGCCCCCTTTTCTTGTTATGCGTCACTTACCGTCAGTCCTCCACTGAACGGAGGGCGCTAAAGACGAGAGCATCGAAGCACAGAAGCAACCGGGATGCTCATATCACTAGATTTTACAACGCTTGTTGCGGACGCGTTTTATATGAATTTGAGCAAGGCATTGGAACGCGATTACACGCAATTGGACGCCCGTCCAGTTCCGATGGGCTGCCCTATGAGAAGCGAGCAGACGACAAGGGTGAGTCGACTCCCATCGAGCGAGCTATTCGCAAGCTCCCGTCAGGTTGGGCATGGACGCGAATGAGGATGGTCGCAAGGGTTGAGGCTGGCAAGACGCCGAGTAAAGACGCCTTTGTCGACGAGGGCATTCCCTATTTCAAAATGTACAACCTGCGTAATCAAGCGATTGATTTTGCCTTCCACCCTCAGTTTATTAAGCCAGAAATCCACTATGGACAGTTGGACAAGTCTCGAATTCATCCTAGCGATCTAATTATGAATATCGTTGGGCCGCCACTCGGGAAACTTGCTATTGTTCCCAATTCCTTTCCGGAGGCAAACACAAATCAAGCTGCTGTTGTCATTCATTCGTATTCGCCTGAAGTACCGATTGCGTGGCTCTTTTACTATCTCTCCGAGATGTCGGAGATCAACAACGTCTCAACTCGTGGAAGCGCCGGTCAGGTCAATATTTCTGTAAATCAATCGCGAGAAATGTTCGTTGCGATCCCGCCCCTCGCCGAGCAGCTCCGCATCGTCGACGCGCTCGACAAATACCTGGCACTCGTCGACGGGATCGAGCGAGACCGGGCGGACCTCGACGGCCTGCTCGCGCAGCTCAAATCCAAGGTGCTCGACCTGGCCGTCCGTGGGGAGCTCGTCGAGCACGATCCCGGAGACGAGCCCGCAAGCGAGCTTCTCTCGCGCATCCGCGAGGAGAAGCTCGCCATGGTGGGTCGCGGCGAGCTCAAGCCGAAGGACGTCAAAAACGACACCGTGATCTTCACCGGTTCCGATGGCCTGCGCTATGAGAAGCCCGCCGACGGCAAGGCCGAGGAAAAGTGCATCGAGGGCGAGATCCCGTTCGAGATTCCCGAGGGGTGGAGCTGGGCGCGGCTGTCGACCCTCTGCTTGCCACAAGAAAGACGACTTCCATCAGGCGAAAGATTCAACTACATTGACATCGGCTCGATTGATAACTCGAGGAACCTCATTTGCTCTAACGAAATTGACACTGCTAATGCTCCCAGCAGGGCTTCCCGTTGCGTGCATGCTGGCTCTATTGTTTTCTCGATGGTTAGGCCTTATCTGAGGAACATTGCCCAAGTCCCCGTTTCCATGAAAGACAGCGTTGCCTCAACTGGTTTCTATGTTGCAACGAAAGCATGCAACGTGCTCGATGAGTACTTTCTGTTTCAGTTGCTATTGTCTGACTATGCAGTCAACTCGATAAACTTGCATATGAAAGGCGACAACTCGCCTTCAGTGCGCAAGGAGGACATGGACGCCTTGTTGCTTCCCATCCCGCCCCTGGACGAGCAGCGCCGTATCGTTAAAAGAGCCAAGGAGGTATTCAATCTGCTCGATTAGCTGCTTTCATTGTAAGGTCGAGAGGAGACCCGCAATGAAAGCATTCGAAGAATACCTGCGCGTACAAGAATACGCGTCAAACACAATCGCCTCGTACTTGTTCGCCGCAAAACAGCTTGAACAGAGGGCGTCGTCGATCACAAACCAGTCGCTCCTTGAGCACAAGGAGTGGCTGGTTTCGTCGTTTGCTCCTAAGACAGCAAACAATCGCATCGGCGCAATAAACGTCTACCTGGACTATCTTGGATTCCCCGGGATGCGCTTGAAGGGCGTGAAGGTTCAACAGAAACCCTTTCTGAACAACGTTATATCAAACGACGAGTATCGCCGTCTTCGCGACGGTCTCAAGCGGGACGAGGACTGGTTCTGGTACTTCGTCGTGCGGTTCCTCGCCTGTACAGGTGCAAGGGTGAGCGAGCTCCGCAAGTTCGAGTATGCCCACGTCATGGCTGGATTCATGGACATCGTCTCGAAAGGGCAAAAACTCCGCCGTGTGTATGTTCCCGCAAGCCTAAAGAGCGAAGCGCTTGAATGGCGTGCTCGCGAAGGTAAAGTGGACGGCATTCTGTTCGGCGACCGGGCAGCACTCACGAGCAGGGGCATAGCGCTCGGCCTCAAGCGGGCGGCCGAGCGCTATAGCGTGGACCCCGATGTCGTGTACCCACATTCGTTCCGGCACCTGTTTGCTAAGAACTTCATAGCCAAGAACCCCGACATAGCATTCCTCGCCGACCTGATGGGCCACGAGAGTATCGAAACAACGCGCATCTACCTGCGCCGCACTGCCGCGGAGCAACGCAGCGCAGTTGACGAGGCTATAGATTGGTGAGACTGAATGCTGCTTCAATCGTTTTGACGATACGATGCTGCTCGTCTAGGGGCGGGACGGGAAGCATCATTCTTTCGAGATAATCTTTTTTGATGCGCTGCTGACCAACCGAGCCCATAAAGGTTTTCTTAGCGTCTCCCATGGAATAGTTCGAGGCAAGGAAATAGAAAAGATACTTCCTGTACAGGCCTTTTGATGGCGAGCGCAAGACATACAGCTCTGTCGATCCGGCTCCCGCACCACTCTCAAGACATGAGGCGATGAAGTATTTACCGTTCTCAAAGCATGGTGAAATCTTAGCGAATACTACGTCACCGTCGGCGAACTGGGTAAAGCCTTTCTTGATCTCTTTCCAGCGTCGTATCTCGGGATGATATTGATTGCGGAAACCTTCCTCAATTGCCGCCATCGGCAGAAAGCTAGCTGGTGTTTCGTCATCGACGTCGTTCTTGGGATCGAGTGCGACAGGCGTAAGCAGACGGCACCAGCTCCACCCCTCGGGAATCTCGAACGGGATCTCGCCCTCGATGCACTTTTCCTCGGCCTTGCCGTCGGCGGGCTTCTCATAGCGCAGGCCATCGGAACCGGTGAAGATCACGGTGTCGTTTTTGACGTCCTTCGGCTTGAGCTCGCCGCGACCCACCATGGCGAGCTTCTCCTCGCGGATGCGCGAGAGAAGCTCGCTTGCGGGCTCGTCTCCGGGATCGTGCTCGACGAGCTCCCCACGGACGGCCAGGTCGAGCACCTTGGATTTGAGCTGCGCGAGCAGGCCGTCGAGGTCCGCCCGGTCTCGCTCGATCCCGTCGACGAGTGCCAGGTATTTGTCGAGCGCGTCGACGATGCGGAGCTGCTCGGCGAGGGGCGGGACGGGGATTAGGAAGGACTTCAGTTTTCTAGCATTTATATTCGATTGGTTGACCCCATCGGTCTTCACACTCGCACACCAGTTGCGTTCGTATTGCGTGCACATAGCGTAATTGATGTACTTAGGATTGATTAGGATAGCCCTAAAGCGAATGAGATAGCCTGCATAGATTGCGGGAATTGAGCCATCGTAATAGGCAACTTTTCCAACCCACTCTCGGCTGTTTGTGCGGTTGAAAATCAAATCTCCTGGATGTAAGTCATATTTTGCGATGTCGTCTGCATCTGATGTATAGACAAGGTCCGAATAATCAATTGTGCCAGCACGTGTTATGTTGCCCATTCGCAGAACAGGCACCGTTCCTTCTATATCTGATTTTTTAGATGTGCCGTATGAAGGCTCATCAGAAATGCTCGCAACCCTTGCCCAACCCCATCCTTCAGGGAGCTCGAATGGGATCTCGCTCTCAATGCACTTTGCCTTACCCTCACCATCGGCCCGTTTCTCATAGGGCAGCCCATCGGAACCGAAATAGATTACGGTATCGTTTTTGACGTCCTTAGGTTTGAGCTCGCCACGCTCTACCATGGCAAGCTTCTCCTCGTGGATGCGCGACAACAACTCGCTCGCGGGCTCGTCGTTCGGGTCTTGCGGAACAAGTTCGCCGCGGATGGCAAGGTCCAACAGTTTTTGACGTAGTTTCTTGATGTCCATTAGTCCTCGATGTCCCCCAGAAGCGCCTCGAGTTGTTTCACGGCGTCGGCAATAGCATCACTCTTCTCATGAATGCTTGCGAGCAAATCAGAAAGCGCAATCTCCGAGATGTCCTCACCGGTTTTGATCCAGGTGATATCGAGACTCAGCTTGTCGCGGCACATTATCTCGTCGATAGCGAAGCGGCGCCAACGTCCATCGGGGTTGTTATCCTCGCTGAAGGTTTCATCGCGCTCATCGACATGACCAGGCTTGTAGCATTCAAGGAAGTCAGCAAGATCGGCCTCGGTCATGGGATGTTGTTTCAGCGTGTGGTGAACGTTCGTGCGAAAGTCGTAGATCCACACCTCGCGTGTCTGTACGTGCTCGCTGCCAGGACGATTCTCAAAGAAGATAACGTTGGCCTTCACGCCAGGCTTGTAGAAGATGCCGGTCGGTAGACGCAGGATAGTGTGCAGATTCGTGGTCTCCAGCAGCTTGCGGCGCACCGTCTCGCCGGCACCGCCCTCGAACAGCACGTTGTCGGGCACGACAACTGCAGCGGTGCCACCAGTTTTCAAGATGGTATGAATGTGCTGAACAAAGTTCAGCTGCTTGTTCGAGCTTGTTGCCCAGAAGTCCTGGCGGGAGTACGAAAGCTCTTCGTCGACAAGCTCGCCGTCCTCGCCGGCGGCAGCTTTGAGCGTCGCCTTTTTGCCAAAAGGTGGGTTGGTGAGCACGTAGTCGAAGCGCATGCCAGGGTCGGAAAGAAGTGCATCGTTCCTTGTGATGGGTGGCACATCGCTGAAGTCGCCGATGTTGTGCAAAAATAGATTCATAAGGCAAAGCCGGCGCGTGGCGGGAACGATCTCCCAGCCGTGGAATGCCTCGTTTTTCAGGAACTTCTTTTGGTCGGCATCGAGCTGGTAGGCTCCCTCTATGTAGTTCTTCGCGGCCAGCAGGAAGCCGCCCGAGCCGCAACACGGGTCACAGACGGTCTTCTCTGGCTTGGGCTGAACGCACTTTACGATGGTGTTGATGAGCGGTCTAGGCGTGAAGTACTGACCGGCACCAGATTTGGTGTCCTCCGCTATTCGCTGAAGCAACCCCTCGTAGATGTCGCCTTTGACGTCCTGCGACATAGCCGTCCACGTTTCTGCGCCAATCATCTGAATAACTCGCGCCAAAATCGCCGGAGAGCTCATCTTGTTTTGGGCCCCGGTAAAAATCTCCTGAAGCATGCCGCCCTGGGCACCTAGCTTGTCGAGCATCTTCTTATAGGTGTCGAACAGCTCTGCGCCGCTCTTTCCCGCAAGGCACTCCCAACGACAGTCCTCCGGAAGACCAGTCGGCCTGTTGTAGGGGGGCTTGCTGTACTCGTCTGCCATCTTGAGAAAGAGCAGATAGGTGAGTTGCTCGAGATAATCGCTGTTGGAGACTCCGTCGTTATAGAGAACGGTCGCCATGTTCCAAATCTTCTGGTTAATGGTGGATGCGCTCATGCGCTGCCTTTCTAGCTAATAGGTGTTATGCGACAAGCGCGTAGTTCATATCGTCGAGGACGTCTTGGTACTTATCGCCGAACAAGACGTAGAAACGTCCAAGACCGCCCTTCTCCCCGAAAGGCGACAGATCGAGGTCGTCAGAGTTCACGCTTCCCGAGGTGGCGATATGGTCGCGAATCATACGCAGCCAATCCATCTGCTCTTCGGTAAACTGGCCGTGGCCAGCGTTCTTGGAGAATACCCAGCCCTTGAATCGCTCCGCCACGCCCGCCTCGAAGGGTCGTAGGATCTTTTCCTGTCCGAGTTCGAATCGGATAACGGAAATGATGTCCATAAGCTTGCCCACAGCACTTCGTGCCGTAGCGATGGGTGCGCCCGCGACCTCATATGCATGCCAGATCATGTCGCAGGAGAGTCCATAGGGGGACGTTTTCAACGCATCGTGAACCGCCTTGACCATGCGCAGCGTGATGGAGCGCTGCTTGTAGGTCTGGCCGTAGATGATTTGCAACGCGTCCAGCTCATCCTTGTTGTCCGCAAGGAATTGCCTGAACGTTTGAATGACCTCTTTGGCATGGCCCTCGCGATCGGTGTCCCAACCGGATGAGATGACAGCATCCAGGTTCTCATTATCTATAACCTGGTCGTGCGCCTTGCGCACGTTTTCGAGATAGTTTCTCAACTCAGCAGAGAACATCGGCTTTATCGCCTTCTCGACAAGCCGAGACTGGGCATCTGCCAGTTTGGTTCGCTCTTCTTCGGTTGCTTCTTGGGCATCATCGCTGTGGGCAAACCCGGCTTCCTTTGCAATTTTGTCCTCATCGAAAGCGTCAAGCATATCTCTTGCGATATCGTTCACGGAGGCGCCGCCAGCGAGCTCGGCGGCCTTCTTTCGCTCGCCATTGTCCATAACGGCGGCGAGCCGAAGAAGCCGGCCCGCGAGCGATGTGACGGTATCGTCATCGCGCGCGCCCATGGCGACGCTCATCATGAGCTCTTTCAAGCTTGCGGAGGGCCTCCTATCAAGCTGCCTCGATTCAGTCTTCAGGCTCTTCGTGACGCCAACACAATCGACAACCACGTAGCGGTACTTGTTCGTTGTCGCCGACGGCGAAACGCGAGCCAGATCATCATGGCCGAGCGTACGGCGCCCACGGCCAAGCATCTGCTCGAAGTAATTTTTAGAACGAACATCTCGCATGAAGACAAGGCATTCGAGAGCTTTGACGTCGGTACCGGTAGCGATCATGTCAACGGTTACGGTGATGCGTGGGTAGAACTCGTTGCGGAATGCCGCAAGCACAGACTTGGGATCTTCTTCGGCGTTATAGGTTATCTTCTTGCAGAACTCGTTCCCGCGCCCGAATTCCTCACGCACAATGTTGATGATATCGTCCGCATGGCTATCTGTTTTGGCAAAGATGAGCGTTTTGGGCACTTCCTTGCGACCAGGGAACATGACCGTCGTAACCTTGTCGCGGAACTCGCGGATGACGGTGCGTATCTGAGAGGGGTTGACGACATCGCGGTCTAGCTTGCCCTTGTCATACTCCAGATCCTCGTCGGTTTGCTCCCATCGCCTCTCGCGGGAAAGGCGGTCTCTCTTCTCAACTAGACGCTCGGTAATTGTCGCGCCGTTCTTACTCACATCAGTTTCGATGATGTAGGTATCGCCGCCGACGTTGACGCCGTCAATGACCGCTTCTTCATGGGTGTATTCACTCACGACATTCTGATTGAAAAAAGAGTAGGTTCGCTTGTCGGGCGTAGCAGTAAGCCCGATGAGAAAGGCATCGAAGTAATCGAGGACCTGCTGCCAGACGTTATAGATAGAACGGTGGCACTCATCGATGATGATGAAATCGAAGTACTCAGGCGGGTAAGCCGAGTTGTACTCAACGTCGCGTGGCCCGCCGACGAAGCGACCCTCAGTAGGAGAGGATTCTTCGTCTGCCTCGTCAAGCTCCTTGCCCTTGAGGATGGAGTACATGCGCTGAATAGTGCTGATGCATACATTGGAGCCATTGGGAATCTGCGAAGAGGTCAGGCGACAGACATTGTAAAGTTCGGAAAAAAGCCTTGCATCGTCAGTAGGCTTGTATTTACGGAACTCTTCCTCGGCCTGTTCCCCCAGGTTCTTCGTGTCAACAAGGAATAGGATGCGCTTGGCCTTGGCAAATTTGAGCAAACGATAAACGTTAGCAATCGCGGTATACGTCTTGCCAGCACCAGTGGCCATTTGGATTAACGCGCGTGGACGGTTCTCCCCAAACGTCTTTTCAAGTCCTACAATTGCATTCACTTGGCACTTGCGATAGCCGGCAATCTCGAAGTCAGGAAAAGACTTGAGCCTATTCCGAAGAGTGCCGGAATCCTTCAGCCAACTACGGAGCTGCTCCGGTCTATGAAAAGAGAAAACCTCGCGAGAACGATAGTCTTTATCGTGATAGTCGCAAAACCGGACCAGCACGTCGGTCGCCTCGTAGACAAAGCGAATGTCAATATTCGTGGTGGCATATTTGAATTCACTCTCGGCGTAACGCTTTGACTGCTCGGCTACGGCTGTTAGCTTCTCGCCCTTGTCGTGTTCCTTGGCTTCAATTAACCCGCAGGGGGTACCGTCGATAAAGATAAGGTAATCACACGGCCCGGAAGTCGTTTGCCACTCACGAACAACGACCCCACAGGCTGCTGCGGGATTGAACTCTTTAACGTCTTGAACGACATATCCAGAAGTCTTCAACTTTTCATCGATAACAAGACGCGCTTTTTCTTCGGGACTCACCCCAACCGCCAGCCTTTCTCGATGCCGCAGATTAATACATTAGCATCCTAAAAGATGCGTGAGGACATTTTATCAAGCAGCAGACGACAACGTCCATTTATTGAGCAAATGCGGCATGCACTCTGGTCATACCGTTGCTGAAGCGCGATAAGCCTCGGACTCATCGGCAACGCACGCATGACCAGGAGAACCGTAACGAAACACCTTATGTAAAGAAAGAACAAATGGTCTTTCTAAAAGAAGCATGAGGAGCACTTCGGCTCTATTATGAAAACGAAGCACGAGAGGCTGCACTCTAGTTATCAAAGGCCCCCAGCAGGGCAACTCACCAGTCGTCCTAAATGCATCGCCCTACCTACCCTCCGCCTTCAGCTTTAGCAGCAGGTCGCCCAACTCGGGGCATTTGCTGGAAAGGCGTGTCTGGACTCGCTCGCTCATCCCCCACCGTTGGCGGACTTCCTGGGCGCGCGGGCTCACGCGGTAGTCCCCGTCCATCACCTGCTTGAGCAACTTGGCGGTCACGCGCGCATCGGCCAGGGCGCTATGGGCGTGACCCGTCGACTCGTCGAGCTCGATGCTAAACCACGTCGCCGCGTCACTCAACGAGACGCACCCGTGGCTGCCCACGTCCTGATCGAGGTGTAAAACGCCTGCAGGTCGGCCCAGTCCGTAGGAAATGTGGAAAGGTTGATGTGCTTTGCCTAGCACTCGGTCAAAAGCTGTCGACGATCCGCCCCGCTCCAGCAAACCACCTGGGCGGAGTAGCGACCGATCCAATCACTGAGCCTTTTGATCACCACATAGAGCGGATCGGCCGTCGCGGTGTCCACGGCCGATATCCCCGTAAGCTCGCGGACGGGGAACGCAACGCCTTCGGTAAATTCCGTCTGCACAAACTGCGAGAACTCGCCCATAACGTTGCCGTGGTAATCGAGCTTGACGGCGCCGATCTCGATAATCTCGTTGCGCAGCCCACGTCGCTGGCGCTGCTTTGGCACCGGCGCAAACTCAAAGTCCAGCACAATCTGGCGCGCAAAGTTCGTCGTATCGATAGCCGAGATGCACGGCGTCTTTTTGTCTGGCACGGTTAGGGCCTTTCTCCGTCAACTGCCGCTTGTTGCATAGGCGGCTACAATGCCGTAAGGATAGGCGCCCGTGCGGACATGAAGGCGGGACGCAATGCCACACGCGCCAAGCACACGCCATGTAGACGGCCCCAAGAGAGTCGCCCGATCTATTCAAATGCATGAAAAAGTTTAGGCCCGGTGACTTGAATCAGAGGTCATCCCGGGCCCATCAGAGCTCGTAGAGCTCTTGGTTGCTTTGGTCTCGCTCTTCACGGCGCTTATCGAACTTTCCAAGGCACTCAAGCAGCATTCGAAGCATAACAAGTCGCTGCCATTAAGGCACTGACCTCTTGACCAAGCAACGGCGCTGCCCAACTAACTACAACTTGGGCTACCGTCGACTTTATTTTACCCACGGACGTTGGGCTAAACAAATGGATTTTCGGCAATGAAGGCCCGACGCCCCGCAAGACCACTACGCCCCAAGTGCCGCCATGGGGATCACCGCCACGCCGTCGTCGCGTGTGTAGGCAATGCTCCCCTTTCCAACCACGACCGCCAAAAACGCCGGCGCGGCATTCTGGGCGGCAGGATTGGAGAGCACTTTCCTCTCCAGCGCCTTGAGATTTCTCGCTCCATCGTCTACTTTCGCATCACTCAGCTTGACCTCGATGGCTCCCCAGCGCCCGTCGTGCTCAAGGATCAGATCCACCTCAAGGCCCTTCTCATCTCGGAAATAATGGACACTGTTGTCGACACCGCCGTAGGTGGAAAGGAACACGCGCACGTCGCGCAGGACGAGATTCTCAAAGAGCATCCCCAGCGTTTGCATATCGCCAAGCAGCCGCTCAGGGGTAGCCCCCAGCAACGCCGCCGCAAGTGACGGGTCACAGAAGTAGCGCTTGGGGCGCACGCGAACGCGGGCCTTCGAGCGCATGGGCGGCTCCCATCCGCACAGGTCCTCGGTCAGCTTGAGCCTGTTGAAGAGGTCCAAGTACGCAGCGATGGTCCTCTCGTCGGGGCCCGCCTCACCGTACGAGGCGTCCTTTACGAGCGTCTTGTACGTGACAGCCTGGCTCTCGTTCATGGCAAGAGCTCGCAAAAGGCCGTGTGCAAGCTCGGGCGACATGCCCTCGTCCAGCACGTTGACGTCGAGCACCGAGTGCACGTACTGGCTTGCCGTCTCTCGCGCAAGATCTTCCGAAAGCCCAAGATTTGCAGGCCAACCGCCCCTGCAGCACCAGCGGGCGACGTCATCCACCGTGCTCTCGCGACGCTGAGGGGCAAAACCCTCGCCCTTAAAGAGGCTTGCCAGTGACACGAGCGGCTCGCCGTCGCCCGACTCACACAGGGCCATGGGGCGCATTGACAGACGGGCGATCCTACCCGTGCCGGAATGACGAACATGGCTGCGCTCCTCGCTTTTGAGCGCGGTTGAGCCCGTGAGCAAAAGTGCCCCCCGTTCGTTGCCGCTCGCGTCCACGAAACGCCGGGCGGCATCCCAAACCTCGGGCACCTCCTGCCATTCATCGACCAGGTGTGGCGCATCGCCGATGAGCGCCAGGCTTGGGTCGACCTCTGCCGCCGCACGCTGTGCAGGCTCATCGAGCCTGGAGACGCTCGCCGAGCGAGAGAGCGCCGTCCAGGTCTTGCCGCACCATTTGGGGCCGTTGATCTCCACGCAGCCAAACGCCCGCATAAGGGTGTCGAGGCGTTCCTCTATGAGCCGGGGCCTATATCCCTTTTGGGTCAATCTCTTTGGTGCATCCATAGACGGCCGTCCCTCTCTATCACGCGATATGCGAAATTACGCCATTCTCAATGCTGATTTTACGCTACTTTCAATGTAGTTTTTACGCCATGACAGATGTAGTTTTTACGCCATTTTCATTGAAGGTTTTACGCTTGGCATCCTTAGCGCGACCCATTCCGGGCATCACATCAGAGCGCGCTTGGTTATCTCCGCTCGCACATCTCGGCAAACGAAATCAGCTTGGTATCCCCCCTGTTCGCCGCAGCTTCCTGACATCCTTGCGTAAAGCCACGCTTCGAGAAGATCACGTAGCTTTTATACTGCCGCCTAAAGAGCTCGCTTCGGTGCACGAGCTTTTGCAGCACGTCCTCGCCTACCGGTTCGTTACGCCATTTGCACTCCGCAAACAGCGCAGCGCCCTCGCCATCGTCAACAATCAAGTCGATTTCTTCCTGCGTATGCGTGCGATTATCCGTCCCCCACCAGCGCCCGACGCTCGCCGGGACCACATCGAGCTGGCCCGCCCGTGCGAGTTCGTACACATACTGCCTGCATATTAGCCCAAAGACCGTGTCCATGTAATCCGATACGTGCGGCTCAATGCGCTTATACGCCATCTCGGCCATATCGTTTTGAATCAGCCCAATGTTCTGCGGCACAAACTTGTACCAGAACCTAAACATCTGGTCGCTCAGCAGATACACGGCTCGCTTATTGCTCGTCTCGTTTAGGGGCAGCTCGCGCTCGACAATCCCAAGCGACGCCAGCTTATCCACATAGCTCTTTACGTTGCTCGCAGGGATGCCCGTAGAGCTCGCAATCTCCGAGATCCTCGAGCGTCCCTGGGCAATTGCCTGCACGATCGCATCATATTGCTCGGGATTGCGGCACTCTTGCAACAGCAGGTTACTCGGCTCCTCAAAGAGATATCCCGTAGGAGTAAGAAAAAGACGCTTGATGTTGTCCTTGAGCGATACGGTTGGATCGACTTTCTCGATATATGCAGGAATGCCGCCCGTCATGCCGTAGCAAACCGCAGCGTCTTCGCGACTCATGCTCTGCCACAGGCCGAGGGTTGTCGAAGGGTCGAACGTTATAGCTACCTATAATATAGCCAGCTATAACGTCATTCGACGACCGGCGCAAACGCCCGCGCGGACACGAAATGTGCTGAGGTGCCATTGGGGATTATGGGATGCGCTTTCCGCTCGAGGCCCCAACCGGAAACGGCATCCCGGTCTGAAGGTCAAATCCGGGGCGCAGTTTCCGCCTGAAGACCGATTCGGAAAGGGTATCCCGTTCTGGAGCCAAATACTGGGTCGTACTTTCCGCCAAGCATACCATCCGGAAAGCGCGTCCCGTTCTGAGCCTGAATTCTGGGATGAACTTTCCACTGAAGCATCTACTGGAAAATGTATCCCGTTCCGAGGCTTAATTCTGGGATGCACTTTCCGCGGAGAGACTACCGTTTTTCGAAAAGTACACGTCCCTAAACTTACCAGGTCTTCATAACTTGTTGCCGTTCACGGGAGCCGATCACCGCCCACCGATTCGGATGTAAAAATGTCGCCGAAAACAGGCCATCTACCTGCATGGTTAGATTTTGGTCAGCTCTTGGTCAGTTGAGCGGCAAGTTCCGGCTGATACGTTTTTGCTACCCAAAAGGAGGCGGTAGCTCATGACCCACTGCAATGACCACCTCATCGATCAACTGCTCACTCAAGCCGAACAAGAGGGGCGCTGTCTGATTCCCCCGAGCACGGCGATCCGAAAAGCGCTCCTTCGGCGCATGGGCGTCACGGTCGCCTCGCCCATGCCGGGGCTGTTTGCGCGAAAAACGCGCTGGGACGAACTCAACCGGGCGCAACGTCATTGTGAGATTATTCGCGCCCTTGCGATCATCCACCCCGATTGGACGTTCTGCTCGTTTTCGGCAGTATGTCTCCTGGGACTCGAAGTCTCGTGGCGGCACCTGAACGTCGTGCATGTCTGCAGCGCCACCAAGCCGTCGGCTCGCCCGGGCGCGTATATTCAGCGGCACCAGATCAAGCCGGTCGGTGCGGTGAATCAAAATGGCGTATCGATAACGACGCCCATCCAAACGGCAACAGATTGCCTGCTGCAGACCGGTTTTACCGATGGCATGCCCATTGCCGATTCGGCGATCTCAAAGCTCGGCCTTGCGCGGGAGCAACTGATGGAGGAGGTCGAGAAGCGAGAAACCGACCGCAACGGTCACGCGGTGTGCACGGCCCTCACCACGCTCCAACATGCTGACGCGCGCGCCGAGAGCGGCGGGGAATCGGTCGCCCGAGCCGTCATGATCGAGACGGGCTTTGCGCCCGACTGGCTTCAATACGAGCTGACGGACCCCTTCGATTCGGCCAAGCCCATACGAACGGACTTTGCCTGGGAGCGCCAGGCGCGGGAACTCACACTGGGCGAGCTCGACGGGCTCATCAAATATACCGACCAGACCATGCTGGCCGGGCGCACCACCGCCGAGACGCTTGTTGCCGAACGCCAGCGCGAGGCGCACCTATCGCTCTACGGCCATCCGCTCATCCGCTTTACCATGAACGAAGTCCGTTCGGCAGACATGCTTGCGAAAAAGCTGCAGACGGCAGGCATCCGCCAGACCATCCTGCCAACATGGCTCAACGATATTGAGCTGTAGGGGCTGCCCGTCTGCCTACCAAACCGGGACACACTTTCCGGTTGGCAGCACCCGCGGAAACCATGTCCCAGATTGAGTGCTCAAAATGGGATGCGCTTTCCGTTTGAAGCTCCAACCGGAAAGCGCATCCCACTCTGGAGCCGGATTCCGGGATGCAATTCCCGCCGAGGGCTCCAAGGGGAAACTGCATCCCACTCTGAGCGCTCATTCAGGGATGCTGCCTCCGCTCCAAACAAAAGGCCCCAGCTCGCGATGGAGTTGGGGCCAAAGGCCCAGCATATGCATTTGATGTTGAGCGCGAACAACCCGTCAGCAATGGGCGTCCGCGTTCTACCCTACCCGCGGTTGCGGACGCGGCTGTAGGGCGTATCCACCATGGGCAGATCCGGACGCAGCTTGCCGTCGAATGCGCGATAGGCGTTCTGAACGGCGGGCGCCGTGGGGATCGTTGCGATCTCGCCGATGCCCTTGCCGCCATATGCCACGGGCAGCAGCTCGTCCTTCTCCACGTAGATGGCGTGGATATCCGGAATCCCGGGCGCACGGAACAACCCGAGCGTACCGTACCTTGCCTGGGGTACGCAGTCCTTGAGCGGCCAGTCCTCGGTAAGCGCATAGCCCATACCCATGAGCACGCCGCCTTCGATCTGACCCTGGATGGAGATGGGGTTGACCACCTTGCCGGAATCGTGCGCGGCATAGACCTCGCTCACGCGGCCATCGTTATCCAGAATGACCACATGCGTGGCAAAACCGTAGCAAATGTGGCTCTTGGGGTTGGGAACATCCGCACCCAGCTTGTCGGTCGGCTCCAGGTACACGTAGCCAAACTCGCATCCCTCGAGCGCCTTGATGGCGACCGCGGGATCCTGAGGATGCATTCCCTGGCCGGCGACGAGTTCCTGCGTGCGCAGCTGGTAGGCGCGACCGTCGTCGTACTCGATCTTGACGCCGTCGCCATGCGCGCTCACCGGGGCGGTGGGCGCAGGCTTACCGGCCTCGATGCCAAGCATGGCATCGCGCAGCAGGAAGGCGGCACCGCGCACGGCCTCGCCGGTCACGACCGTCTGACGCGAGCCAGACGTAGTACCCGAGTCGGGCGCGTTCTCGGTGGAGCACTCGCCATTGGCAATGCAGCGAAGCGGCAGGCCGCAGGCCTCGGCAACGTCCTGCAAAAAGACGGTGTTGCAGCCCTGGCCGATGTCGGACGTGGCGGCATAGACCACGGCACGGCCATCCTCGATGCGAATCTTGCAGCGGCCGGCATCGGGCAGGCCCACACCCACGCCGGCATTCTTCATGGCGCAGGCAATGCCGGCGTGGCCGGGATGCGCATAGTAGGCATCCTTGACCTCGAGCAGCGTCTCCTTCAGCGCCGTGGAGCAGTCGGCAATCTGACCGTTGGGCAAAACCTCGCCCGGCTCGATGGCATTGCGGTAGCGAATCTCCCACGGATCCAGGCCGACCTTCTCGGCCAGCAGGTCGATCAGGCTCTCGAGCGCAAACTCGGACTGGCAAACGCCAAAGCCACGGTACGCGCCGGCGGGCGGGTTGTTGGTGTAGTAGCCAAAACCGCGAATGTCGGTGTTCTGGTACTTGTAGGGACCGACGGCGTGCGTGCAGGCGCGCTCGAGCACCGGGCCGCACAGCGACGCGTAGGCGCCGGTGTCAAAGTTGATCTCGCAGTCCAGGCCGGTAAAGTTGCCCTCGGCGTCGCAGCCCAGCGTAAAGGTGCCGTCCATGGCATGGCGCTTGGGATGGAACGCGAGCGACTCGGCGCGCGTGAGCTTGCACTTCACAGGACGCTGGAGCTTATAGGCAGCAAACGCGGCCAGGTGCTGGACGGACACGTCCTCCTTGCCGCCAAAGCCGCCGCCCACGAGCATGGTCTCGACGACCACACGCTCGGGTTCGCTATCCCAGCCAAACATGTGGGCGCACTCTTTGCGCGTATCGTAGGCGCCCTGGTCGGTCGACTGCACCTTGACGCCGTTCTTGTACGGGAAGGCGACGGCGCACTCGGGCTCCAAGAAGGCATGCTCGGTAAAGGGCGTGGTAAAGCGTTGCGTCACGGTAAATGCGCTCTCCGCCAGCGCCTTGGCGGCGTCGCCGCGCGTCACATGGCGGCTCTGGCACACGTTGTCTTTGAGCTCCACCGTGTTGCCAAAGGCAAAGAAGCTGTCGTGCAGGCGCGGGGCGTCGGCTGCCCTAGCCTCGACAATGTTACGCACGGGCTCCAGCGGCTCGTAATCAATCTTTACGAGTTTCTTGGCCTTCTCGAGTGTCGCCTCGTCCTCGGCGACCACCAGCACGATGGCGTCACCCACGCAGCGGGTGATATCGCCCTGGGCGATCATGACGTCCCAGTCCTGGATAAGGTGGCCGACCTGGTTGACTGGCACGTCCTCGGCGCGCAGGATGCCCACCACGCCGGGCAGGGCCTCGGCTTTAGAGGTGTCGATGGAGAGCACACGGGCGCGCGGATACTTGGAGCGTACGGCGCTGGCGTAGGTCAGACCCGGCTGATCGAGCTCGTCGATGTCGTCGGGATACTTGCCCTCGCCGAGCACCTTCTTGCGCACGTCGATACGGAAGGCGCGCTTGCCCACACCGTAGTCATCGCCGCGCTCCAGATCCTCGTCGATCTGCTTTTCGCCGCGAAGCACCGCAGCGGCCAGCGAGATGCCTTCGATAATCTTTTTGTAGCCAGTGCAGCGGCAGACGTTGCCGCGGATGGCGTACTTGATCTGCTCCTCGGTGGGCTCGGGATCCTCGGCGATCAGCGCTGCACCTGCCATGACCATGCCGGGGATACAAAAACCACACTGCACGGCGCCCACGGCGCCAAAGGCGTACACAAATGCCTCGCGCACGTCCTCGGGCAGGCCCTCGACGGTCACGATGTTGCGACCGGCGGCAAGAGCGGTGGTCAGCACGCACGCCTTGACGGCGGCGCCATCCACATGGATGGTGCAGGTGCCGCAGGCGCCCTCGGAGCAACCATCCTTGGCGGAGTGAATGTGTAGGTCGTCGCGCAGATAGCGCAGCAACGGTTTGTTTTGGGTCGTCGTGCGCTCGACGCCGTTAACGGTAAAAGTGAATTCCCGTGCCATGGTGACCCCCTTCTACACGCCGGCGGCGATGCCGGTGCGGTCGTGGATGGCGCCATGCGGGCAGACGACGGCGCACATGCCGCACGACAGACAATCCGCGCCATCGATATGGGCGCAGTTGTCCTCGATGCGGATAGCGCCGGCAGGGCACTTTTTGGCGCACATGCCGCAACCGATGCAGCTCGTGTCGCAGATCTTGCGGGCAATGGCGCCCTTATCGGTGTTGTTGCAGCACACCAGGATGTTCTGGTAGCCGGGGACGAAGGCAATCACGCGCTGCGGGCACACCATGCTGCACAGGCCACAGCCCGTGCACTTGGAACGATCCACGCGGGCGATGCCATCGACCAGGGCAATGGCGCCGTGGGGGCAGGCCGTGACGCAGGCGCCACAGCCAATGCAGCCTTCGCTGCAGCGGGCGTCGCCGCCTGCGGAGGCACAACCGCTTCCGCAGGCAACGTAGGCCACGTTATGTTGAATGGATTTGGCCATAAGGGGTCCCTTATTTCTTAAGGAGATACGAATAGTTGTCGCGCACGGCCTTGATGGTCAGGCGGACGGCCTCGGGCAAACCGGTATTGACGGCATCGACCGAGACGGTGCGGACCGTGCCGGCGACGCGGACCTTAACGTGATCCTCGTCCACGGCCAGGAAGCCCTCGTTCTCGGAGTTCTCCATGTCCTGCTCGCTCCAGAACAGGGTGAGCTTGTCCTTGTAGGGACGACCCTCCTGGTAGGGGCAGAACACGGCGCAGTTACCGCACTCGTTGCACATGCCATCGACATGAACGACCTGATGCTTGGCCAGGCCCGGCACCTTAATTGCAACGTTGGCGCGGTTGGGGCACACGTCGCAGCAGACCTCGCACACCGAGCCGCAGCCCAGGCAGCGAGTCTTGGTGCAGTTGCGCTTGTCACGGCACAGCGACCCCTTGCGCTCGTAGCAGGTGTCCTCGCGACCGGCCTGCTCGTTGCAGTCGGCGTACTTGTTAAAGTCCACGCCGGCAATGGCGCGGGCGACCTCGGCAGCGTCGGCGATAGCCTCGACCACGGTGGCGGGGCCGCGGCGACAGTCGCCCGCAGCCCAGACGCCCTCGACGCCGGTGGAAGTGGCGGCAAGACGGCCGCGACGGTCGTGCTCAACGCCCGCGGCATCGTACAGGCCGGCATCGATGCCCTCGCCCACGGCGCAGATCACCGTGGTGGCGGAAAGCTCGACGGTCTCGCCCGTGGCGACGGGGCTGCGACGGCCGCTTGCATCCGGCTCGCCAAGCTCCATAACATCGCAGGTCAGCACGGTGCCGTTGAGTGCCTTGGGCGCCAGCAGCTCGCAGAACTCAACGCCGTCGGCAAGAGCAAGATCGAGCTCTTCCTCGTCGGCGGGCATCTGCTTCTTGGTACGGCGATACACCAGGCGCACGTTCTTCACGCCAGCCAGGCGCTTGGCCACGCGGGCCGCGTCCATGGCGGTGTTGCCAGCGCCGATGACCACGACGTCCTCGCCCAGCTCGAGCTTCTCGCCCTTCTTGGCAGCCCCGAGGAACTCCAGCACGTCGAGCTCGGCACCCTCGCCCAAGCCCGCAGAGCCGGGCATCCAGGCACCGGTGGCCACGACCACATCGGTAAAGCCCTGGGCCTTGAGCTCGTCAATGGAATCCACGCGAGCGTTGAGTTGCACCTTGGCGCCAAAGGCCAGGCAGAGCTCGGCATCGTGGGAGATATCGTCGCTCGCGATACGGAACTCGGGGATCACGTGACGGACCACGCCGCCGAGTGAATCGCGGGCCTCGAAGATGGTGACGGGCACGCCGGCACGCGTCAGGAAGAACGCCGTCGCCAGACCGGCCGGGCCGCCGCCGATAACGGCAACGTTGCGCTCACCGTCGTTGGCGATGGCCTGGGCGCGCAGCTTGGGCAGCACGGCGGTCATGGCCTCGCGGGCGGCCTTGAGCTTGCTGGCGCGAATCTGAGCACCCTCGGGCTCGTAGAACGCACGCTCGCAGGCACGGCCGCAGGGATGCGGGCAGATGGTGCCGGTAATGAACGGCAGGGCGTTGCGCTCGATGATGATGTTGAGTGCGTCCTCGTAGCGGCCCTCGTCAACAGCCGCCAGGTAGGCGGGAATATCCTGCTGGATGGGGCAGCTCGTGCGGCACGGCGTGGTAAAGCAGTCGGAAAGCGGGCTCTTGCCGGCGACCTTGCGGTCGGGCAGCGGGCGCAGCGGCTTCTTGTAGAGCGGGTTGGTGAGCGAGTCGGCCTGGATCGCGGTCACGGCCTCGAGAGCGATGCCCTCAAACGGCTTGCCGTCCAGATCGGCAAATTCGCCTGCCATCTGGCTAAAGCGCTCGTAGCCACCGGGCTTGAGCACGTCGGTCGCCAGAGTAACGGGCCAAATGCCGGCATCGTACAGGGCACGGATGTTGTAGACCGTGGCACCGCCGGAGTAGCTGATACGCAGCTTGCCATCGAACTGCTCGGTAATGCGGCGGGCGGCCTCGATGGTCAGCGAGAACAGCGAACGACCGGACATGTACATCTCGGTGGAGGGCAGCTCGTTCCTCGTCACGTCGACGGGGAAGGTATTGGTGAGCTTGACGCCAAACTCCAGGCCGCGCTCGGCACACAGGGCAATCAGGCGCTCGAACATGGGCACGGCGTCGGCCCACTGCAGGTCCTCGCGGAAGTGCTTGTCATCGAAGACGATGTAATCAAAGCCCAGATCGTTCAGGCGCTGGCGGGCAAACTCATAGCCCAGCAGCGTGGGGTTACACTTGATGTAGGTGTTGAGGCCTTTCTCGGTGATGAGGTAGGTCGCGATGCGCTCGATCTCCGCCGGCGGGCAGCCATGCAGCGTGGACTCGGTGATGGAGTTGGAGACGCGCGCCGGGATGGACTCGACAAACGCGGCATCGACATGCTCAAACTTGTCCAGGTTGGCGAGCGCCCACGTGCGGCACTCGTTCCAAACCTCGGAGCCGCTGGCGTCCTTCATGCCCTCGATATAGGCATCGACCTTGGGGCTCTTGATGCCCTCCAAGTCATAACCCACCGACATGTTGAAGACAAAACCGTCCGGGCTGCCCAGACTGTACTCGCGAGCGATCAGGTGGCAGGCAAACCATGCCTTCACGTACTCGGCAAAGGCCTGCGGAACCTCGAGCTCGGTCGACCACTCGCAGTTGTAGCACTCGTCCTGCGCCACGATGCAGGGTTTGTTCACACACTTGGAGAGCTCCTCGCCGTCCATAACCTGAACGGTCTTGAGCTCAAAGAAGCGGGAACCGGCCACGTAGGATGCCACGATGTTCTGGGCAAGCTGCGTGTTGGGGCCGGCGGCCGGGCCAAACGGGGTCTCGATGCGCTCGTCAAAAATGGGAAGCGCGCCCTCCTGGTTGGTCGTGGCCATCTTGCGCACGCCAAAGATGGCGTCCTGGGTCTTGTGCTCCTCGATGATCCAGTTCATCAGCTGCGAAAACGGGATCGGCCTCATGATGTCGCTCATAATGAGCTCCTCTCTGTAACGCCCGGCGAGACCGCGCGACGGGCGCAAATACGGTGTAGCGCTAGCACAGCGCCGGCGACCCCGCGGAGGCCGCCTATGCGCGCGTCAGATGCGGCGAAACACCCGACGCGCGTGAATCTACTTGTGAAATTAGTAGGTGCGATCGTTGAGCGTGCTCCAGAGCTTCTTGGACTCAGCCATGGTCCACGCGTTGATCTTGTCCTCATCGATACCGACAAACTCGCGATCCTTGTACAGGACACGGCCGTTGATGATGGTGGTGCGGCAGTTTTTGCCCATCATGCCAAAGAGCATGTGCCCGTCGATATTCTCCTCGCTCAGCGGCGTAAAGGGCTTGTAGTCCATAACGATGACGTCGGCAGCGGCGCCGGCCTCGAGCACACCGAGCTTGCGATCGAAGTACTTGCTGGCCATCTTGGCGTTGTTCTCGAACAGCATGGTCATGGCCTCGCACCAGCCCACGTTGGGCATAGCGGCGTTATGGCGCTGAATGATCAGGAAGACCTTGAGGCTCTCGAGCATGTCGTGGGTGTAGGCGTCGGTGCCCATGCACACGGGAATGCCGCGGCGGAAGAACTCGAGCACGGGGGCGCAGCCCACGGCGTTGCCCATATTGGATTCGGGGTTGTTGACCAGCCAGGTGCCGGACTCCTTGACGATGTCCATCTCGGCGGGCGTCACATGGATGCAGTGGCCCAGCATGGTGTCGGGACCCAGCAGGTTGTGCTGCAGCAGGCGCTCGACGGGGCTGATGCCGCCGCGGTTGAGGCGGGAATCCCACACGTCATTCATGCCCTCGCACACGTGGATGTGGAAACCGGTCAGGCCGTTGTTGGCCTCGGCCATCTTGTCCATGGTCTCGTCTGAAAGCGTAAAGGTGGCATGTCCGCCAAACATGGCGGCAATCATGTGGTTGTCGTTATCGCGACGCTCCTTGGCGGTCCACTGGGCAAACTCCGCGTTCTCGGCAATGGCCTGGTCGCATTTTTCCTGGCCGCGTCGATCGGAGACCTCGTAGCACAGGCACGAACGCATGCCCAGCTCCTGCGCGGCGTCCTTAATGGTAAAGAGGCTGCCCGGAATCTCGCAGAAGCTCGCGTGGTGATCGAAGATCGTGGTGACGCCATCGCGGATGGAGTCCAGAATCGTGGCATAGGCGCTGGCCTTGGTGCCGCCGAGCATCAGGTTGTCGTCGATCTTCCACCACTGCTGCTCAAGATTCTCCAAAAAGTTGGTAGGGTTGCAGTCCTTGATGGCAAGGCCGCGGGCCAGACCCGAGTAGATGTGGGTGTGGCAGTTGATGAGTCCGGGCATGATGAGGTTGCCCCGGGCGTCGACGTACTCGGCATCCGGGTACTTGGCCTTGAGCTCGCACTCGGGGCCCACTTCGACGATCGTATCTCCGTCAATGGCGACCGCACCGTTGGGAATGAACGGGGTCTGAGCGTTGCGGGTAAAGACGGAACCGTTAGCGACCAGAAGCATGAAAGCTCCCTTCAACATCAGGGGCGGGGTTTGACACCTCTGACATGGCGGAAGTGCGAAGCGCCGGCCTACACCGGAAACGGGCCCTCTCCCGTCAACGCTTCACCAAAGGGACAAACCCTTTGAAGTGCGGCTTGGCGCCGCATGACGTCGGCGGACGAGGCGATGCGCCCGCCGACGAATAGCACCGAATTGATTACTTCTTGCTCTCGGGCAAGACCAGATCCACGGCGGCATCCTTGGCGGCATCGATGTGCTGAGCCACGACCGGCGTCTGCGGAAGGATCAGGTTGAGCACGATGGCCATGATGGCGGTGGGAGTTACGGCATTGGAGCCGATGACGGTGGACACCCAGGTGGGCATACCCTCGCCGGCAAGGCAGCCGCTGGCCATCCAGATACCCAGGCCAAAGACGACGGAGGTACCGACGATGGTGGTAGTGCGCTGCGTGAGGCCCTCGCGGGTGAACATGCGCACGCCGTTCATGGTGATGGTGCCAAAGACGCCGACGGTCGCGCCGCCGATGACGGGCTGCGGGATAGCGGAAAGGACGGCAGAGAGCTGCGGGAACAGACCGGCGATGGCAAAGACGGCCGCGATGGTCACAAAGACCCACTTGTTGACGACCTTGTTGGAGCAGATAATGCCCACGTTCTGGCCAAGAGCGCTGGTGGGAAGACCTCCCAGCAGGCCGCCGGCCATAGAGGTGAGGCCCTGGGACACGATAGCGCCGGAGAGCTCGCGCTCGGTGGGCATGCGGTCGATGGAGCCCAGGCAGGCGGCGGAGACGTCACCGATAACCTGGATGGCAACCATGGGGAACACGACGGCGAGGGTAATGCAGACCTCGGGATCAAACTCGAGCGCGTAGGGCATGAGCTTGGGAAGGGCGAAGACCTGAGCGGTGGCGACGCTGGAGAAGTCAATCATGCCAAAGGGGATGGAGACGATCATGCCAACGATCATGCCAAAGAACACGGATCCCAGCTTGAGCGTGCCCTTGCCAAAGTTGGCAAGTGCGAAGACCACGGCGAAGGTGATAAGAGCGACGCACCAGGCCTGCGGGGTGCCCCACAGCGGCGTACCCATACCGCCGGCCATATACTTGACGGCCGTGGGATACAGCGAAACGCCGATGGAAAAGATGACCGTACCGGTCACGACGGGCGGGAACAGCCATTTAATCTTGCTGTAGGCCAGACCAAAGAGGACCGCGACGGCGCCGCCGACGATCTCGCCGCCCAGCAGCGCACCAAAGCTAAAGCCCGAGGCTCCCATGGCCTGCAGGGCCGGCAGGAACGCGAACGAAACGCCCATCACGATGGGCAGGCCACCGCCGATGCGGCGGAAGGGAGCGAAGGCCTGAAGGGCCGTGTCGATCGCCGAAAGAATGAGCGCGACCTGGATGATGTCGGTGCTCTGCTGGCTATTAAAGCCGTAGACGCCGGCCATGATGACCGCCGGGGTAATGATGCCGGCAAACGATGCCAGTACGTGCTGGAGGGCACACGGGATCATTTCCTTAACGGGAGGCATGCCTTCGCGAGTGAACAGGGCTTCAGTGCCGTTCGTAACCGTCTCCTGGGTCATTTGACCACCAATCCTCGAAGTAGTTGTTTTCGCATCTAACGCCCTATTGTGACGCAGTGCGGGGTTGAGGTTGTGCCTTCGTTGCATATCGTATTAAAGAATTTTCTCATTCTCAATAATAATTATTTGTTATCAGACTATTCTTCAGCTGCGAGAATGCATTTCCGCAGGTCAGGAAAGTGTCCGGTCAAAATAACATCTAACTTTTCTTTTGGTCAACCGCTTGCCGCCAAATTCCTACCGTTCGTCTGTATTACGCAATGTACCTGCGGATATACGAGATGATGAGCAGCGTGTTACCATGAGAAAAAATTGTTATGAAACTTCCGATTTCACCCAAAGGAGTTGCCCGTGAACGAGACCGTACGTCGCTTTTTGCCGATGGTCGATTTCCTGGAGCAGATACTCGGTAAGAACAGCGAGATCGTCCTGCACGATTTCTCGGACATCGACCACGCCATCGTCGATATTCGCAACGGCATCGTGAGCGGCCGCAAGGTCGGCGGTCCCGCCACCGATCTGGCACTCAAGATCATGCACGACCCCAAGTATCGCGACCTGCCGTTTATTACGGGCTACGAGGGGCGCGGTGCCGGTGGCAAGACGTTGGAGTCAGCGACGTACTTTATCCGCGAGAATGACGAGATCGTCGGCATGCTCTGCGTCAACACCGACCTCTCGACCGTGCGCTCCATCAACGCCATGGCACAGCAGCTCATGGCGTGCTTCGATGCTGTGCCTAGGCAGGCGGAGCCCGCGTCTATCGAGGTCGAAAGCCTTTCGGAGTCCACACAAGAACTCATCGACCGCAGCATTGCCGAGTTGCTGAGCGTGCGCGGGTTGGATGTAGCGTCGCTTGATCAGAGCGACCGCGTGGACGTCATTCGTCATCTCAACGGCAACGGTGTGTTCATGCTCAAGGGCGCCGTGGCCTGCGTCGCCACCGCGCTGGGCATCTCGGAGCCCAGCGTCTACCGCTACCTGCAAAAAGTCCGCAAGGAAGGCTAGCGAGCAAAATGGAGCGCGGGCAGTCTTTTTGGGACGGGGCCATTTTAGCTGCCCTTCCTCTGCCCGCGATTTCGATGTACCGCAAGTAAAATCAATCCCGCATGTAGGGGTAGCTAAAATAGCCCCGTCCCAAAAAGACTGCCCCTGACAAAAGACCCTGCAGCTCGCACTGCAGGGTCTTTTTGCATGTCATGTTGAGTTGTTGCCAACGCCTTAGAGAGCGGCGACGACCTCGATCTCGACCAGGCCGCCGGCCGGAAGGGCGGCAACCTGGAAAGCGCTGCGTGCAGGGAACGGAGCCTCGAACTTGGAGGCGTAGATTTCGTTCACGGCAGCGAAGTCGGCGATGTCGGCCAGGTAGACCGTGGTCTTGACGACATCGGCAAAGGTGGCGCCGGCAGCGGTCAACAGGGCTTCGACGTTGGCGAGGGACTGCTTGGCCTGGGCCTCGACGCCCTCGGGCAGCTTGCCGGTCGCGGGGTCGATGCCCAGCTGGCCGGACAGGAACACCATGTTACCGGTCTGGATACCAGGGGAATACGGACCGATGGCTGCAGGTGCGTTATCGGAAGACACGACGGTCTTGCTCATGTTTTTCTCCTTACGATCAAATAGAGAGCGTGAGCGCGGTGTTCACACCGGGAGGCACAGTTCGGTCTGAACACCGCGCTTGATTGGGATAGTACTCAAGGTTTTCGCGTGATGCAAGAATTTTATTATCATGCGAGAAAGTTTTATCGCCCAACGGCTCCCGTCGGCCGCTGAGTGGCACGACCGGCAGCCTGGCGAGAGATCCGTTTTACTGCGAAGCCTGCTGAAGACTTTGTCCTGCTTAAATTACGGGCGTCGCCTGCCGCGCCCGATATCGTCCTCGAGGTCTGAGCTGCGTCACCGCCGCGGTCGGGACGCCCCACGCCATGCGGGCCAACGACACGTCGGACAGACACCGGCTGGTCAGGCGGCTCGATGGGCCTACCTACCAAGATAATCTCCAAAAGCGCTTGGAGATATGCTCACCATGGCATATGTCCCGTTCGGACCCCTTCTGGCCTCAATCCCACCGGGCTCACCCCTTAACCCCGGTCTCCCCTCCGATGCCGTTGACGAACCACTTTTCCGTCAACGCAAACAGGGCCAGCAGGGGAACGACGACGATTGCGCTGGCTGCCATTACCAAGCCCCAATTTGTACCATAAGCGCCCCCTTCGATAAAGAAGGCCCTCAACCCTTGCGAGACGAGATAGCGTGATGGGTCGTTCGTAATCAAGGACGGCCACATATAGTTGTTGTAGGCAGAGATGAAGCTCATCAATCCGAGCGTGACGAAAGAGGACTTTGTGAGCGGGCAGACGATATGCCACAGGATCTCCCAATGCCTCGATCCGTCCATTCGCGCCGCCTCTACGAGGCTTTTCGGAATCTGCATAAAGCCCTGTCGAAGCAAGAAAACGCCAAAGGTCGATACCGCGCCCGAGATTATCAACCCCGTAAAGGTGTTCAGGAGATTCAGGTGAGAAAGGATGATATAGGACGGGATATACGTTGCCGCCACGGGCAGCATATACGTCGCCATGACAGTGACGAAGATGCCGTTCTTCCCTCTGAAATCCATGAACACCAAGGCGTAGGCGAGCATGGCGGATGTAAAGACCTGCAAGGCAACGATCATCAGCGAAATCCAAGTGGTGTTGAAGATGTAGGCCGGAATGGGCGAAGCCGTTATGACGCCGACGATGTTGCCAAAATCAACATGGCTCGGGAGAAAGGAAACCGATCTCATGACCTCCTCGCTTGGTTTCAGCGAGCTGCAGACCATCCATATGAACGGAAGCGCCGTCAAGGCAGAGAAAAACGTCAAGAATAGGACGCGGAGTCCCAAGAAGGACAGCCTTTTTAAACCCTGATTACTCATAGTTCACCCACTTTTTAGAGTATCTAAACTGGAAAATCGAAAGCGCCACCGTGATGACCATCATGATGACGGCGATCGCCGACGCCTTTCCCATCGAGAATTCTTGGAATCCCAGCTGATAGTACATATACAGCAGGGTCCTCGTGGAGCCGGCAGGGCCTCCCTGTGTCAGGATCTGAATCTGGTCATATGCCTGCAAAGAATTGATCATCGTGATAATGGTCAAAAAGAACGTCGTGGGGGAGATCGAAGGCAGCGTGATATCGAAGAATTGGCGAACTCCACGGGCCCCGTCGATGGAGCTGGCCTCATACAGATCTCTCGGCACCTTCTCCAGCGCAGAGAGGTAGAAGATCATGGCATATCCGAGCGACTTCCATATCGTCACGATGATGACGGATAGCATCGCGGTATCCGACGACGAAATCCACTGCAATCCGGGAAGATGGAAGACATTCAGTATTTGGTTGGCAAGGCCGTTGTCTGGCTGAAAAATCCACGTCCATACGATAGAAATGGCGACCGTCGGCGTGACCCAGGGCGAGAATATGATGAATTTCAGAAACTCTGACCCGCGGAATTTCCTTGAAAAGGCCAAGGCCAGCAATAACCCCAGAACGATCGTGGGGACCAGGGTGCCCACCGTAAAAACGAGGGTATTCAACAGGGCCTCATAAAAACGGCTATCGTGAAACACCGCGATATAATTGTCGAATGCCACATAATTGAACGCCGGACTCATGAAATCGGAGTTGGTGAAGCTCATCCATATTGCCTTGCAAATTGGATAGAGCCAAAACACGCTCAACGGGACAAACGCGGGCAGCACAAACAGGAGAACACTCCCTATTTTTTTCAGTTTATATTTTTCCATTTCCAATCACTCTCTGAAGAGTCGGGGACATCGACGCCGGGCGAACGTGGGCCGCAACACGAGGACATGGTCTCCGTCCGCATGCGCGCAGCAGCCTTGTCCAGGGATTCTCATATGCCATACATAATCAGGGGCATCGGCGGTGCATATCGAACCGCAGGCCATCCATCGGACACAGCAAGCCTATGACCGACCAAAATGGACTGCCGCGCTCTAATCCGCATACGTGAAGACGAGAGCCGTCTGCGGCCTAATTGCAAATGGTCGCTCCGCTTTCGATATCGAAAAAGTGGATGTGCGCTTCGTTGAGGCGTAGATGCACCTCTAGACCCGGCCTGTATGAATTGCTCTCCTCGATCGAAGAAACGATATCTCCGTCGCTTGTCTTGACATGAAGTACCCCCTCATAGCCAAGCATCTCGTAAACATCGATGCGACCCGAGAAAAAGGAGTCCTTCTTTTCGCATGGGATGACGTGCTCTGGCCTAATTCCCAAAACCACCCTTGAGTTTTGCTTTGATCGGCCACGGATTTCCCTTGCCCGCTCCTCGTTCACCCTGAGTTCGCCATCCGTGCCCCGCACATAGACGTCCCCGTCTCTTTCCACGAGGTCGACCTCAACGAAATTCATTCCGGGCATGCCGATGAACCCCGCAACGAAACGATTTGCCGGGTAGTGAAACATATTGTAGGGGGTATCGATTTGCTGAACGACGCCATTGTTCATGGCGACTATTTTGGTCGCCAGCGTCATGGCCTCTGTCTGGTCGTGCGTCACATAGATAAACGTCGTGTCGAGTTTTTCATAGAGTGAGGCGATCTCGACGCGCATTTGCGCCCTGAGCTTGGCATCCAGATTCGAGAGCGGCTCGTCCATGAGAAACACCCTTGGCTTTCGAATCAAGGCCCTGCCCATCGCCACCCTCTGTTTCTGCCCGCCTGACAGTTGATTTGGCCTCCTGTCCAGCAAGTCCTCCAGGTTGAGCATGGAGGCGATTTCACTTACGCGGGCCTCGATCTCGTCCTTTGGGACTTTATGTATCCTCAGCGAGTAGGCAATGTTGTCCTTTACGGTCATATGGGGGTAGAGCGCATAGTTTTGGAAGACCATCGCTATATTGCGGTCTTGGGGCTCCACCTCATTCATGACTTGTCCATCGATCAGCAGGTCACCTTGGGAGATGCTCTCGAGGCCCGCGATCATCCTGAGCGTAGTAGATTTCCCGCATCCCGAGGGACCTACGAGAATCACGAATTCCTTTCCTTCGATATCGAGATTGAAGTCTCGAACCGCCTCATAGCCGTTCTCGTATGTCTTATTAACGTGTTTGAGTTGAATAGTCGTCATAGTACTTTTTTCAATTCTCCTATATTCGCTAGAACGAGATCGGCATACGGGGCGAGCGTCCGTTCGGAGGAGACACCGGTTAACACTCCGGCAGTCCGGGCGCCCGCGTTTCGGGCAAACCGAAGATCATTTGGAGTGTCCCCCACCATCAGAACATGTTCGCACGTCGTATCCCATGCCCGCGCGCAGTAGCCGATCAGCTCGGCATCTGGTTTTTTAGGAATGAGGCCGTCGCATGTGGACACGATGTCCGCCTCTATGCCATTTTCCCGCAGGAACCCCTGCGTGACTTCCGTGTTGTCGGTTGTTGCGATGGCGACCCGAATCCTCTTCTTTTTCAGAAATGCAAGCAGCCCATGTATATCTGCCGTCAGGGTACAAGGCTGGCGAGCTGCCTCCTCTTCGAAAGCCCGCGTCATATCCCCCAAAAAGGAGGCCCCGTCCACCTCGACGCCGCCGCGCGCATACACCTCCGATACGGTACGAGAGATTGCTCCATAGGTCCCGATCGCCAATTGGCCCTCCGGATCCACTTCTCCGCCCTCGGAAACTCCGAGGGCGGAAAGGCAATCTTGATATTCGATGGCATCCGCCCGGTACAGTTCCCGGAGCCTCGAGAGCACTCGGGATGTCACGGGAATCCAGAAGGGCTGGAACTCTATCAAGGTTCCATCTTTATCGAAGATGACCCCACGAACGTCATGCAATTTCATCTATCGCCGCCCCAAAGGTATCGAACTGATGCTCTCTTTCACAGCAATACACGGGATTGGCGTAGAAGATGCAGTCCCCTTTTTCATCTTCCGCGCCGAAGCGCATCCAATGGTATGCGTCCGTACTCCAACTGACCCGGTATGATGCGGTCGCCCTCCTGTACTCGAAATCGAACTCGAGACGCAGGCTCTCCCTCACGCCGTCCCTGATAACAAAAAGATGAATCGGCTCGCGCACATTGTCGAATCGGAAGACGACCTCGAAGGTTCCGGGCTCAGGCATTGCGTCACCTGGAAGCACTTCGCGCCCGTTCTCGCGCATGCAGAAGTTCACTTCAATGTATCTCGTAACGAATACGTGGCACTTTCGAAGTGCCTCGAGTATCTTGTTTTGGCTCAGCCCCTCGCTATACACATGCGTGGTCGGATCCCCCACAATGGACGGTCCGCTCTCGGGCGTATACCACTCATGCAGCAATGCGTGCGTGTCGCTTCCCCCGATACCGCAGATCTGCCATCCGTCATTCCACATCGCATCGATCAGCCTGACTGCCTTTTGATTCGCCTCATGGTTATTCGGATAGGTGGGGTCGTTTATGATTTCAAGGCAATCAACTTTATCTAGGGGATAATCTGGACATGACCATTGCCACGGCACTAAAAATGGGTGGTTGATGCTGATAACACTGCGTTCCGCATGCAATTGACCGAGGATGTCCAGAAAGGCCTCTCGACTGTCGCCGGCGCAGACACGGTCCAGATTGTCGGGACGTTTTTTTAAACCGAAGGCATTCGCATGCCCATATATCGTTGTTATCTCCGTCCCGCAGATAACGAGCAGGTCCGTTTCGACCCATGTCGCGGGGACCAGATTGTGCTCGGTCGCCGAGTAAAAATCCAATCCCATGAGGTCTGCCTTTGCCATCTGATTGGAAAGACGCTCGTGCCCGTCCGACAGAACTGTGTGGCAGTGAAAATCTCCCTTATACCAGCCGGTGTGATTTCTCTTCATGTGATCTGGATCATATCCGGACAGCTTTCCCCGCCTGTCCATCCAGACAACGGTCCCGCACGGATCGGCTTGCCCCGCGCATCCAGATTCACAGACTACGTCCACCCGCGCAGTGTGGAGAAGATGGGATCGCGCATCATGCCATAGCACGAGCTCGATCGTGTACACCCCCTTCGTCAACATGCACGGTATAGCGCCATTTGATGCTCTTCTTATATCATTCGCGATCGTGATGACATTTCCACCGGTCCCCAATTGCCTGTGGAAGAGCACGTTGTCTGCGCTGTCTTTGACGAACAGGTCCACAGAAGCCAGTATCGATGGTTTCCCCTCGACCGAAATGGTTATTGCATCTTCGTCGTCATTCAAGAGAAGCTGCTGCTTTTGAATGGCAGCAGCTTCTCGTGAGAACGTGTACTTCAGTTCCTTTTTCATGGCTACTTGTTTACTGCATCCAAAGCAGCCTGTGCAGTCTTCTGCGCTTCGTCCAGGGCCTCTTTTGCGGGAACATTATCGATCTCGACCTTATCGGCCGCGACCTTCAGGGCATCGTGGACCTGCCCGTTGGTCGGATCGACAGGATAGATGGAAGCGTGCTTCGCCTGGTTAAAGGGAACGACGGCCTGGGGATGGTCTTCAAGGTATTTCTTGTACGTATCGTCTTCCATGATCTTTTTATTCACCGGGACGTATCCGACGGTCGTGCTCCACTCGACTTGGGAATCGACAGACATGAAGTACCTCAGGAAATCGTACGCGCCCTGTTTCTCTGCATCGCTCGATGATTTCAGAATGCTCATCGTCTGTGCCCCCGCCGTGGGCTTTGATTCGGTAGCACTGGACCAAGCAGGCTGTTCAATGGCCTGAACGATACTGAAATCGAGGTCCGCCTGATCTCCCGAAGAACCCGTATAGCCGCCGGCCTTGTTTTGGATAACATCGTCGATGGTGTCGTACCAATACTCCCAGCCCTGTCCGCCAGAGTGGATGGCCATCGTCTTGTCGTCATGGATCCACTTGCGGAATTGCTCAAACACCTCGACCCACTGTTTTGAATTGATCGTTACCTTCTTGCCATCCTTCGAGAATACCGAGGCGCCGTTGCTGAGAGCAGCATCGATCATATTGTCTGGGCCCCACATGGGCTCCCATCCATATTCGTACTTTCCGGTCGCCTTGATCTTCTTGGCGGCATCACCCAAATCCTGCCAAGTCTTTATGGACGATGGGTCTACGCCGGCGTCCTCAAACGCCTTGATGTTGTAATACAGGACCTGAGTCGTTCCATAGGCTGGCAATGCGAACTGCCCACCCTTATCGTTGGTTCCCTGACCGTAAAAGGCAGAAATCAAATCGTCTTTGTTGAAGGTGTCATCCTTTTTGGTGTACTCGTTGAGATCGGCCAAGAGGTTCTTCTCGTCGAGCGTCCTTGCGGCAGAAGGACTCAATAGCACCAAATCTGGCGCAGAATTACCTGCGATGGCAGCTTGGAGTTTTTGATACGTCTCGTCATAATCCGCTTGGGTAACGGTCTTGACTTCGTATTTATCCTGGGATTTATTGTACTTGTCGACAATATCCTGGATAACGCCCACGGCTGTTTTGCCGCCTGCGTACCAGAATTCTACGGTCGTCTTTTTTCCGTCATTTGCAGACGTCTGCGTCGTCTTACTGTCCTGTGCAGACTTGCCGGCATTTGTAGCCGTGCAGCCCGTTGCGTTCAATAGGCTGGTCGCACATAATAAGACCGCGAGCGCAGCGCTTATCATCTTTTTGAGCATGTACATCCTCCTGGTGACACGAGTTCCGATATCGCTATCACCTTAGCTATGCGGTGTTAATAAACCAGCCTGCGAAACCTTAAGGCTATGTAACGTAAACTAAAGGCTATGTAAACTATATCCCGGGCTACTTATTGCCCTATGAGCCGCCGACGCATTTGCCGTCCGCTTCGCCGCCTCGCCGCCCATGGGTGCTCTTTCGACAGGTACGTCCGATCTCCCTTTTCCGCCGGACCCATCGCTCAACTTTGTCGGATCCTCGACGACACGCGTAAAGACGATAGACGATGGAGCTCTCGTCTCCGCCACATTTTGACCGTTGGCAGCATCTCTTCTCCTATCGTGCCGGTCGCACATTGGAAGGGTGACATGACGCTCGCCGAAGCGCTTGTCTAAGATTCCAATTGATAACAAGAGCCCCGTATACAAAACGAGAGGGCGTCGAAATGAGTCGACGCCCTCGTGCGAAAGAGAGAAAGACGAATGGTCGGGCTATGACTCATTCAGTGTATGAATCGCCTCGACATCCACCGTGCGCTCGCCGGTCGAAGCAGTGCGCTCATCGATTTTGACCATGCAGACAAAACGTTCATAGCCGCACGGACGAAGCAGCGAAGCCGCCACCGTCACCGATCAGATACACGCCTCAACCAGATTGCTAACGCTTTTCTCATCCACCCCAGCGGAGAAGGAAAGGCGTATATGGCCATCGAACCTGTGGGCGATTTTCTCTGCCACAAACGACATGGCCGTTTCTAATAATCAACGTTGCGCTTAATCCTCCCCGATAGATCCGAACATCTGGGCCTCGACACGCGCTTCTTCGAGATTTTCCTCGCCCTTGGGCAGGCAGATGTTCAACAAAATGGCGGTGATGGTGGAAACTACGAGCGCAGAGGAACCGAAGACGGTGCCAACCCACTCGGGCATGCCGGCGCCGGCAAGGCAGCCGGAAACCTGCTCGATGCCCAGGCCAAGAGCAGTGGCGGTGCCGACGATAAGTTTCTTGCGAGCCGTGAGGCCACCCTCGACGATCAGGTCGAGACCGCTCATCGTGATCGTCGCAAAGACACCAAGGACGGCGCCGCCAACGACGGGCTGGGGAATACAGGTGAGCACCGCGGCGAACTTAGGCAGAATGCCAGCAACGATAAAGACCAGGCATGCGAAGGTAAAGACCAAACGATTCTTTACGCCATTGGAGATGATGATGCCGGTGTTCTGCTCGTAGGTCGACTGGGGAATGGCACCGACGAATGCGCCCAAGATACTCATGATGCCTAGGGAGATGATGCCGCCGGCATACTCATCGGAAGTGGGGATACGGCCTTCGACGGCGTTGACGGTCATAGCAACGCCACCCATGTTTTGCAGGCAGTTGACCACATAGACAATGGCTACGGTCGCCATGGCTGCAGGCTGGAACTCAAGCTGGAAGTGCATGATCTCGGGCATGGCAACCCATGCAGAATCGCCCACAGCGGAAAGATCGAGCATACCAAAGGGAAGCGAGACAATCGTGCCGATGACGACGCCGAACAGAAGCGAGCCCAAGCTCAAAATACCCTTACCGTAATTACCAAGCACGAACACTGCGACAAGGGTGATGATGGCGATAAGCCATGCCTGGGGCGTGCCCCACAACGGCGTTCCCATGCCGCCAGCCATCCAGCGAATGGCGATCGGATACAGGGAAAGGCCAATCGTGAAAATGACGGTTCCCGTAACCACCGCAGGGAAAAGATGGCGAATGTACTTGATGAAGAGTATTTTTTAATAATTTATTATCAATTGCTTTTTTCTGAGGTTGCTTGCGATGAGACCCAACGCACTTGGGAAGCTCGCCCGTCGCCGAATCGATACCAAGCAGACCGGAGAGAAACAGCGCGTCGCCCAACTTGATGCTAGGAGAGTACGGACCGATGGCGGGCGGAGCATTCGTGGAAGCAATAGTCTCTTTGTTCATACCGGCTCCATTCAAGAGAGGGTTTCCGTTTGGAGGCTCCGGATTATGGCTCTGGTCTATGGCCAACTTCCCGCATGCTGTCCATCGCTCCAAGGCCATGCAAACTTATTTATAGGTAATAATTTGTTACTATGCAGAGCTCGAACAAATCGCAGATACAAGGCGGTCACGCTATACTCAAAATGAACCTCGACGAAAGATTTGGCATAATGACGCAAACCAGCCACTCGCACCCCACCGCACCCACCTATCCCGAGCTTTTGGCGCCCGCCGGAGGGCCTGAGCCCTTTGCCGCCGCACTCGCCGCCGGGGCAGACGCCATCTACTGCGGCATGGGCAGCTTCAATGCCCGTCGCAAGGCCACCAACTTTACCGATGAGGCCTTTGAGCAAGCCTGCCGCGCCGCACATCTAGCCGGGTCGCGCGTCTACGTCACGGCCAACATCGTCATCAAGCAGTCCGAGATGAGCGATGCGCTGCAGCTCATCCATCGCTGCTCCACGCTGGGCGCCGACGCCTTCATCATCCAGGACTGGGGCCTGTTCTTTGAGGTCAAGCGCACCATGCCCGGCATCGAGACACACATCTCAACCCAAGCAAACATCCACGACGACCGCGGAACCCTTTGGTGCCGCGAGCAGGGCGCCGACCGCGTGACCCTCTCGCGCGAGCTTTCCATCGACGAGATCGCCGCCATCCACGACGCCGTGCCCGATGTGGACCTTGAGGTCTTTAGCCACGGCGCCATCTGCTTTTGCTACTCGGGCCTGTGTCTACTTTCGAGCTTTGCCATGGCGGGACGATCGGCCAACCGTGGCATGTGCGCCCAGCCCTGCCGCCTGCCCTACGAGCTGATCGACGAGAACGGCCGCGCGCTCTCCCCCGCTGGCCGCGAGCGTGCGCTATGCCCGCGTGACACCAACACCTCACAGCTTGTTCGCCGTCTGTATGACGCCGGCGCCGCGTCGCTCAAACTCGAGGGCCGCATGAAGGCGCCCGATTACGTGTACTCCATCGTCGATGTGTATCGTCACGAAATTGACGACATGCTATCCGGAGCCACCGTTGCCAAGGACGAGGAAGCCGCCCGCCAGCGCCAGCTCAAGCGCTGCTTCAACCGCGACTTTACGCACGCCTATCAGGACGGCACCTCGGGCGACGAGATGATGAGCTATGAGCGTTCCAACAACCGCGGCCAGATCGTGGGCACGGTGCTGGGCAGCCGCCCGGCCAACCGCGATGTGCGCGGCCTCAAGCCCGACGATCGCCGTCGCCGCGCCGCCATTGCCCGCATTGAGCTGTTTGAGCCCGTAGGTAAGGGCGACCTGCTGGAGCTTCGCCACGACAACGAGTTCGACCAGTTCCTGACCACCATTGCCGCCGATGATGCCGCCGCGGGCGACATCATCGAGTGCCGCGTACCCCGCGGCATGCCCGAGGGTTGCCGCGTGCGCGTCATCCGCAGTCAGCGCGCCATCGACGCCGCCGGCGCCGCGCTCAAGCGCGATGTGCTGCGCCGCCGAGCTGTTGATGTGTCCGTCGTGGCGCGCCTGGGCGAGCCGTTTACCGTGACGCTCACCTGCTGTGACAACCCCGCGCTCACCGCCACCGCCGCGGGCTTCACCGTCGAGGCCGCCAAGACCCGCGCCGTCGAGGCGGCAGACCTGGTTGAGCATGTGGGCCGCATAGGCTCCTCGCCCTTTGAGGCAGCGAGCTTTGACGTTTCGCTCGACGCCGGCTGCGGTATGGGCTTCTCCGCCGTGCACAAGGTGCGCGCCGCCGCCTGTAAAGCAATGGAGGAGGCCATTCTTGCGCCGTACGAGGAGCGCGCGAAAACGCTCGAGTTGCCGATACTCGACAAATGTACGCGCGCCATGCCCGAGCATTACCGCGACGAGCCGCAGGTCTGCGCCACTGTCACCACGCTCGAGGCTGCCGAGGCAGCCCGCGCGGAGGGCGCGACGCGCATCTACATGACCACCGATGCGCTCGAGGCCGCCGGTGTCTCCCCCGTCGATGCGTTTGAGCAGGGTATCGTGCCCGTACTCGACGAGGTCTGCCGTGCCGTCGACCACGAGCGCGTCGATCCCTGGATCAATGCCGGAGCCACCGTCGCCGTCGGCAATATCTCCGAGCTCGCCGTAGCCGCGCATGCCGGCGCCACGGCCGAGGTTCGCTCTTGCCTGCCCGTGCACAACACGCCTTGCATGAAGGCACTTGCCGAGCGCGGAGCCGGCGCGTTTTGGCTCTCGCCCGAGATCACGCTCGACGAGATTGTCTCGCTCGGCGCCGCCGCACCCGCGGCTCTGGGCATCACCGTCTTTGGCCGCCCGCGCGTCATGACAAGCGAGCATTGCATTCTGCAGGTTGCCAACGGCTGCATCCACGATTGTGCCAACTGCCGCCTGCGTACCCGCAAGCTCTCGCTCAAGAATATCGACGGCAAGGTCATGCCGGTGCGTACCGACATCCACGGCCGCTCTCGCCTGTACGATGCCTACCCCATCGACCTCACGCCACAGGTTCCTCAGCTGCTCGATGCCGGCGTGCGCCGTCTCATGGTGGACGGAACGCTGCTCGAGACGGATGAGGTGGGCCGTGCCGTCGCCCGTGTCCGTCGTGCCGTCGAAGCAGCGCAGGCCGGCCGCAAGCCCGCCGCCCGCCTACGCGGGGCGGCCTCGGGCTGCATGTTTGTGGGAATCAGCTAACCGAAAGGCTTACACGTGAACGAAGAACCTCAAGTCCTCTACTGCGACGCCTGGCTCATGGCCATCGACAAGCCCGCCGGCATGATCGTCCACGGCGACGGCACCGGCGAGCGCACGCTCACCGACTACGCCAGCGACCTGCTGCTGGCGATGGGCGACGGCTTTGCCGCGACCGACATGCAGCCGCTCAACCGCCTAGACCGCGACACCACCGGCGTGGTGCTGTTCTCGCTCGACAAGCAGACGCAGCCCGCCTTTGACCAGATGGTCATCGACCACGCTTTCGAAAAGCACTACCTGGCGCTCGCCGAGGGCAAGATCGACTGGAACGAAAAGCTCATCGACAAGCCCATCGCCCGCGACCGTCACGACAGCCGCAAGATGCGCGTCGGCGCCAGCGGCAAGCCGTCTCAAACGCGCGTGAAGGTGCTCAAGCGTCTTAAGAGCCGCCGTGGCCTGCCCACGCGCTCATATATCGATGTCGAGCTGCTCACCGGCCGCAAGCACCAAATCCGTGTGCATCTGGCGAGCGAGTGTCATCCCCTGGTAGGCGACGAGCTCTACGGCACGCCGCGTCCCTGCGGCCTGATGCTTCACGCCCACAGCGTGTCCTTTACGCATCCCGTAACCGGTGAGCACATCCACATCGAAGCCCCTTGCCCCTGGGAGCCCTAAAACCTGCCAATAAGGGACAGGTTTATTTTGGTAGGTTTTATCTAGGCAAACGTCAAGCCGCCACGATGGCTCAGCCGCGGCGCCAAAACGTCTCGATCTGTAACAGTTAGAACCCATTTTCCGGTCTATCTGTTACAGATCGAGACATTCAAATCCCCCTCAAGGGAAAATCTCAATCTGTAACAATAACTCGGCAAAATTGGTCCCAGATGTTACAGATCGAGACAAAGGGGCGGCGCGGTTCGGAAGTATCTCAATCTGTAACATCTAACCCACTTTTAATGGTCTAGTTGTTACAGACTTAGACAAAACCGGTAGACAACAAAAGCGGCAACGCCCGAACTGGACGTTACCGTTTTTCTATTGAGAGAACTACTCGGTTTTCGTTACTAACCACCACAGCGGGGACAGGCACCTTTGTGGTGGCTTTGGCCTTGTCCCGTCGCTAGACCGTGATGACGTTGTCCATCGACTGGTACTTGGCGGGTACCTCGCCCGCAGTGATGATCGTTGCATCGCGAAAGTCCGCGAACTTGACGGGCGCCACCATGCCAAATTTACTGGCGTCCGAGATTACGAAGCGCTTGGCGGTATGGCGCATCGAGATACGCTTAACCTGCGCTTCCTCGATATCCGGTGTGGTGAGACCTTGCTCGGCGGCGATGCCATTGGAACCCCAAAAGCCGCAGTTGAAGTTATAGCGGTCCAGGGTCGCCAAGGCATCGGGACCAACGAGTGCCTCGGTCTCGGGCTTGAGCTCGCCGCCCAGTACCACGGTGCGCATGCCGCGTAAAGCGAGATGCTGAGCGTGAAGCACGGAGTCGGTCACATAGGTGACACCCTCAAGGCGCGGAAGATGCTCGATGAGCTTGAGGGTCGTGGAGCCCGAATCGATATACACAAAGCTATCGGGCTCCACCAGGGCCGCGGAACGGGCGCAGATGCGCTCCTTGTCGTCGTTATGGAGATCGCTGCGCTCGCTGATCGTCAGGTCGCGCGTCACGTGTGCGCGCTCCAGACTCGTCGCGCCTCCGTGCACCTTGGCGATACGGTGTGCGCGGTCGAGCGTCTGCAGGTCGCGCCGAATGGTAGACGCCGTCACGCCCAAGGCTTCGGCAAGCTCCGGCACGGTAACCGAGCCGGCCTGCTGCACCATCGACACGATCGCGTTGAGCCTATCTTCCGCAAGCATCGCTTACTCCTCCTCGGGGTACACGACTCCCCAATCGGCGCGGAGCTTGGTCATCAGCTTCATAACATCAGAAGCATAGTCCAGAAGCTCGCGCTTCGAATCATCGCCGGCAACGGCCTTCTCCAGGTCGGCCATCTCGTAGCACAGTGCGTAGGCCTCAGTGCCGGCGTGGACCTCCTCGCGGTGGCCGTCCGCAGTCCACACGATGGTCGCGTGGTCGGCGCGCGGATATTCGTTGACCTCGATATAGCACTTATCGAAGCTGATGACCGAGCGCTTGGGCTGCTTGGAGTGGAGCGTAAGGCTCACAATACCCAGCTGCTGCTCGGCATTGCGGCATACAATACCGCCCGCAACGTCGACGCCAGTCTCGCAGGTGTTGCCCAGAGACACGACCTCGGCGGGCTGGCTTGCCATAAACAAGCGCATGACGGACAGGGCATACACGCCAATGTCGAGCATGGCGCCGCCGGCAAGACTACGGTTGTAGAAGCGGTTGGTCAGGTCGCCGTACTCCTTATAGCTACCGAAATTGAGCTGGGCGAGGTTCATGCGGCCAAAGTCACCCGCATCCATGCGACGGTGCAGCTCCTGATACAGCGGCATGTGAAGCACCGTAGTGGCGTCCATAAGGACCACGTTATACTCTTCGGCAATGGCACGGGCCTCATCGAGTTCGGCGGAATTGAGGGTAATGGCCTTCTCGCAGAGCACGTGCTTGCCAGCTGCCAGAGCAGCACGCAGATAGGTGATATGCGTGTTATGCGGCGTTGTGATATAGACGGCGTCGATGTCCGGATCGGCGTAGAGGTCCTCAACCATCTCGTACACCTTCTCGACGCCATACTGCTCGGCAAAAGCCTGGGCCCTGGAAAGCGTACGGTTGGCGACACCCGCGAGCTTGCGGCCGGCCAGAGCGAGGGACTGGGCTATTTGGTTGGCGATAACGCCGCAACCGATCACAGCCCAGCGAAGCTCAGGAGCCGTAAAAATGTCGTCGGGGAACGGCTGATCCTGGACCGAGGCAAACGCTGCTTTTGCGGCTGCCGCAGAGTCGAGTGGAACCTGCTTGGAATCTGCCATATATGCCTCCTGCGTCGTGAAAAGTCTTTTTTTCTGACAGCTCTATATTTGCACAAATACGCGTGTATGAGCGTGTTTTTGCGTATCTCTCCGTCAAATGGTCAAGATTTTTAGGCAAACTACGCATATATACGTATTAGTGAGCAATTAAACGCAAATGAACGCGCTTTAATACGCACGAAAACAATTAATGGAGAACAACGCATTATTTATGCTACTCATTTATGCCTGTCCCCAATGAGTATTTTTGATCTAAAGACTGTCCCCATAGGCTAGTCGTTTAAGAACGTCCCAAACGACTAGTCATTTAAGTCTGTCCCCAATGAATGGAAGAACACAGCGCTCATGTATGCCCACTCATTTATGTCTGTCCCCAATGAGTGGGGATAGAAAAAGGCCCGGGTGCCGTGGGGGCATCCGGGCCTTTACTAGCAACTTGATGTTGCGGGCAGCTTAGAACTTGTGGCCGCACTTCTTGCAGACGCGCAGCTTGTTCTTGCCGTCCTTCTCGTGACCGACGCGGGTAACCTTACCGCACTCGGGGCAAACGAGATTGACGTTGGAGGCATCGATGGGAGCCTCCTGCGAAACGATGCCGCCCTGCTGGTTGGCAGCGTTGGGCTTGACGGCCTTCTTGACGACCGAAACGCCCTCGACAACGACCTTGTTCTCGGCGGGGAGGGCACGCAGGATAACGCCCTGCTTGCCGCGATCCTTACCAGAGAGAACCTGGACCTTATCGCCCTTCTTGATATACATATATCTCCCCTAACTACAGGGTCTCGGGAGCGAGCGAGACGATCTTCATGTACTTCTTGTCACGAAGCTCGCGAGCGACGGGCCCGAAGATACGGGTGCCGACGGGCGAACCATCGTTGTTGATGACAACGCAGGCGTTCTCATCAAAGCGAATGTAGGAGCCATCCTTGCGGCGGATCTCCTTAACGGTGCGAACGACGACGCAACGGACAACGTCCTTCTTCTTGACGTTGGCACCAGGGGTAGCCTCCTGGACAGCACCGATGAACACATCGCCGATGCCTGCATAACGACGCTTGGAACCGCCAAGCACCTTGATGCAGCGAATCTTGCGAGCGCCGGAGTTGTCGGCGACGTTCAGCATGGTTTGCATCTGAATCATGGTAGATGTTCCTCCGAACTAAGAACCGAAGAGAGGTGCGCAGCCTTTATACGGCCGTGGTATGCAAGCCAGGCATACGCACATCTTCGGAAACGTACAAGTCGTAAGAGCGACTGCTTATTTAGCGCGCTCGACGACCTCGATGAGGCGCCAACGCTTCATCTTGGACATAGGACGGGTCTCCATAACGCGGACGGTATCGCCCACGCCAGCCGTGCACTCCTCGTCGTGAGCGTGCAGCTTCTTGGAGCTGGTCATCATCTTGCCGTACTTGGCGTGACGCTTGCGCTCGGTGACGGTGACAACGATGGTCTTGGCACCGGAGACGGAGGTAACGACACCCGTACGGACCTTACGCGAGTTACGCGAATCAGTCATGTTCTCTCCTTAGGTCCTACTCGGCGACAGCGGACTTCTCCGCTGCGATCTCGCGGGCGCGCTGCTCCGTGAGGACGCGAGCGATGTCCTTCTTCACGGTGTTGACGCGAGCGGTGTTGTCCAACTGGCTGGTGGCCATCTGGAAACGAAGGTTAAAGAGCTCGGCGCGCATTTCCTTCAGCTTCTCAACGAGCTGAGCGTCCGAGAGCTCACGAATCTCTGCGGGCTTCATTAGTTCTCCTCCTTGGCGGCGGCGGCGTCCTCAGCAGCCCACTTGGCCTCGAGAGCGGCCTCCTCAGCCATTTCCTTCTCGATGCGCTGCTCAGCGTTCTTGGCAACCACAATCTTGGTCTTGATGGGGAGCTTGTGCTGAGCAAGACGCAGAGCCTCGCGAGCGACCTCCTCGGGCACACCCTTGACCTCGAACATGATGCGGCCGGGCTTGACGACGGCCACCCACTCCTCGGGGTTACCCTTACCAGAACCCATGCGAGTCTCGGCAGGCTTCTTGGTGATGGGCTTATCGGGGAAGATCGTGATGTAGACACGACCGCCACGCTTCATGTAGCGGGTCATGGCAATACGAGCGGCCTCGATCTGACGGTTGGTGATCCAATGGGCCTCGAGAGCCTGGATACCAAACTCGCCGAAATGCAGCTCGGTATTACCCTTGGCCTGGCCCTTCATGGAGCCACGCTGCACCTTGCGGTGAAGAATACGCTTAGGGGCAAGCACTACTGACCCCTCCTCTCGGAGTTACGACGACGAGGACGGGAAGAGCCCTCGAGTGCAGGGTTGGGAACAGGCTGGCCCGGGAGCTTCTCGCCCAGGTAGATCCAGACCTTCACGCCGCAAGCGCCCATGGTGGTGCTGGCGACAGCCGTGCCGTAGTCGATCTTGGCACGGAGGGTGTGCAGAGGCACGCGACCCTCGCGGTACCACTCACGACGGCCCATCTCGGCACCGCCGAGACGACCGGAGCACTGGATACGGATGCCCTTAGCGCCGGCCTTGCGGGCGGACTGGACAGCCTTGCGCATAGCGCGACGGAAGGCAACGCGGCCCTCGAGCTGCTCGGCAATAGACTGAGCAACGAGGTTGGCGTCGAGCTCGGGGCGCTTGATCTCGACAACGTCGACGGAGAGCTGGCCCTTGGAGACGCCAGCGACCTTCTCGAGCTCGGTGCGGAGGGTATCGATCTCGGCACCCTTCTTACCGATGACAACGCCGGGGCGAGCGGTGAGGATGATGACCTTCACCTTGTCGCCAGCGCGCTCGATCTCGACGCGGGAGACAGCTGCGCGGGAAAGACGCTTCTCGAGGTACTTGCGGATCTCGAGATCGTTACCGAGGGTCTTAGCGTAATCCTTCTCTGCGAACCAGCGAGAGCGCCAGTTCTCGGTAATGCCAAGACGGAAGCCGGTGGGGTAGACTTTCTGACCCATACAGCTTTACGCCTCCTTTCGAGGAGCAACGACGACGGTGATGTGGGCAGTACGCTTCAGAATGCGAGAAGCGGAACCCTTGGCGCGGGGACGGATGCGCTTAAGCGTCGGACCCTCGTCAACATAGGCAGCGGCGACAACCAGGTTGTCGGCACGCAGACCATTGTTGTTCTCGGCGTTCGCAACGGCGGAACGGAGAACCTTCTCGACATCCACGGCGACAGCGCGGTCGCAGAAGTGGAGGATGTCGAAAGCCTGAGCGACAGGCTTGCGGCGGATCAGATCGACCACCAGGCGGGCCTTGCTGGGGGAAACACGCACGTACTTAGCGACGGCGCGAACCTCGGTGGCCTCAGTTTCAATAGACTTAGTTGCCATTTACGGTTAACCCCCTATTTGGCCTTGTGGCCACGGAACGTACGAGTCGGCGCAAACTCGCCGAGCTTGTGACCAACCATGGACTCGGTAACATACACGGGCACATGCTTGCGGCCGTCGTGGACGGCGATGGTGTGACCAACCATCTCGGGGAAGATGGTGGACGCGCGGGACCAGGTCTTCACGACGTCCTTCTTGCCAGCCTCGTTCATCGCGGTGATACGCGAGAGAAGGCGAGTCTCCACGAACGGGCCCTTTTTGAGACTTCTGCTCATAAGTGCTTTCTCCTAAAACTCGGTATCCGAAATTACTTCTTACGGCGACGAATGATGTGCTGGTTCGAGACCTTCTTCTTCTTGCGCGTACGAAGGCCCTTCGTCGGCTTACCCCAGGGGGTAACAGAGGGACGACCAGAGGTGTGGTTCTTGCCCTCGCCACCGCCGTGCGGGTGGTCGACAGGGTTCATGACGGTACCGCGGACGGTCGGGCGCACGTTCATGTGACGCTTACGGCCGGCCTTGCCGATGACGATGTTGGCGTGATCGGCGTTGCCGACCTCACCGACGGTGGCGCGGCAGGTAACGAGGATGCGGCGCATCTCGGAGGAAGGCATACGGACGATAGCGTACTTACCCTCCTTACCCATCAGCTGGCAGGAGTTACCGGCGGAACGGGCGATAGCAGCGCCCTTGCCCGGCTGGAACTCGACGGCGTGGATGAGCGTACCGACGGGGATGTCGGCGAGGGGCAGAGCGTTGCCCGGCTTGATGTCGGCGTCAGAACCGGACATGATGGTCTGACCGACCTCGAGGCCCTTGGGGGCCAGGATGTAGCGCTTCTCACCGTCAGCGTAGTGCAGCAGAGCGATGCGAGCGGAACGGTTCGGATCGTACTCGATCGTGGCAACCTTGGCGGGCACGCCGTCCTTGTTGCGCTTAAAGTCGATCACGCGGTAACGACGCTTCACGCCGCCGCCCTGGTGGCGGGTGGTGATGCGGCCGTTGTTGTTACGACCGGCCTTCTTGGGCAGGGGCTCGAGAAGAGACTTCTCGGGCTTAGTGCAGGTGATCTCGGAGAAATCGGAGATCGTCTGCCAACGCCTACCAGCGGAGGTCGGCTTAAGGTGCTTTACAGCCATTACAATCCCTTTCAATAGGAATCCGTTAGCCATCGCAGACAGGGATTCGAGGTTCTGCCTCGGGTGCGATGACACCGGACTTATACACGGTTCCGGGCGTGTCCATTTTATACGCCCAAAACCTTGAGCTCCCGCCTCCCCTAGTTGGGAGGCATGAGCTCACTCAACAGCAGCGAGTCTTAGGCCTGGTTGCCAAAGACCTCGATGGTGTCGCCCTCGGCCAGCGTGACGATGGCCTTCTTCCAAGAACGGGTCTTGCCGGCGACATAGCGCACGCGCTTGGTCTTGGGCTTGACCGTCAGGGTGTTCACGCGAACGACCTTGACGCCGAAGATCTCCTCGACAGCGTCCTTGATCTGATACTTGTTAGCATCCTTGGCGACCTCGAACGTGTACTTGTTCTGCTCCATGCCGGAGAAGGAACGCTCGGACACGATCGGACGGATGATGATCTCGTGGGCGGTCATTTATGCAAGCACCTCCCCGAAGTGAGCGGCGATGTCGGCGGGCATCAGCACGGCGTTGTTGTTGACGAGATCGTAGGTGTTGGCCTCGTCGGCAGTGATGATGAACGTCTTGGGAATGTTGCGGAACGACAGGTAGGCGTTGACGTCCTCATCGCGAACGATGATGGTCAGACGCTTGCCCTCAAGGCCGAGAGCCTTGAGCATGGCGACGGCAGCCTTGGTGGAAGGCTTCTCGAAGCCGTAGTCGTCGACGAGCACGAGCTCGCCATCGGCCAGCTTGGCGGACAGCGCGGAGCGCATAGCCAGCTTGACCTCCTTGTTGTTCATACGCTTAGCGTAGGAACGGGGCTTGGGGGCGAAGACAACGCCACCGTGACGCCACTGAGCGGCACGGATGGAACCCTGGCGGGCACGGCCGGTGCCCTTCTGACGCCAAGGCTTCTTGCCGCCACCGGAAACCTCAGAGCGGCCCTTAGCGGACTGGGTGCCCTGACGCCAAGAGGCCATCTGGCACTTGACGATGTGGTGCATAACGTGGATGTTCGGCTCGATGCCGTACACCTCAGCGGCGAGCTCGGCCTCGGCGACCTTCTTGCCCTCGCTGTTCTTTACTTCAAACTTTGCCATTTAAGTGTTCTCCTTGGTATGACGCTGGGCTAAATGGGCTGGGCCCTTAGGCCATACGGATGGCGACGAGACCATTCTTGGCACCCGGGACAGCGCCCTTGACCAAGATGAGGTTCTGCTCGGCATCGATGCGGACAACGGAAAGGTTCTTGACGGTAACGCGCTCGTTACCCATGTGACCGGCCATCTTGACGCCCTTGAGGACGCGCGCAGGATAGGCGCACTGACCGATAGAACCGGGGTGACGCTGGAAGTGAGAACCATGCGTCATAGGACCGCGGCGCTGACCCCAGCGCTTGATGCGACCCTGGAAGCCCTTACCCTTGGAGGTACCGATGACGTCGACCTTCTCGACATCAGCGAAATCAGCGACGGTGACGACCTCGCCGACCTTGTGCTCCTCGCCGTTCTCGACGCGGACCTCGCGAAGGAAGCGGACAGGCTCGACGCCGGCCTTGGCGAAGTGACCAGCCATGGGCTTGTTCACGTTCTTGGCCTTGATGTCGCCGAAACCGATCTGGACGGCGTCATAGCCGTCGGTTGCCTGAGTTTTAACCTGCGAGACAGCGCAGGGGCCAGCCTGGATGACCGTGACGGGAACGACGTTGTCGTCCTCGTCCCAAACCTGGGTCATGCCAATCTTGCGGCCGAGAATCATGCTGATCAAGATATGATCCCAACTCTCGCGTGGTCTTGGGACAATGCGTACACCACCGAGCGTACGCCCCTAGAGGACCACTACTTACACGACGTGCTCCCCAGCCTTGTATTGCGCCCGGACTACCTGACAACCCTATTAAGCAGGCATTTTGTCCAGCCAGAATACTCCCCTGGTTTCACACAGCTGTTTAGTATACACGGCTGCGGGCGTATCCATCGAGATTCATATTTCACTCACATTGTTTACGCAGGTAAAGTGCGTGGACGTCGCCTGGGCTTGGCAGAGGGGCGGTGAAATATATTAAGTTTGCTGCTCTACAGTCCTGCGCAAGACGGAAAGCACATTAAGTGCTTTCCTTTGCGTGCGGAACTCGCGACAAACTTAATATATTTCACCGCCCCTCTGCCAAGCTCGGGAGACGACACGTTGATGCCTGCTTAACTCTGCTCGCTCAGCTCATTACTTTGTTGGGGGTCCACTATTTGCTGAAGAGTGAACTTGCATTGGAGGGGTTCGCCTTCTGCTTGTGGCTTTGCCTCATCGAAATCGAAGATCATGATGGCGCAGTTGGGGAGTTTTGTTGGGAGCTCGAAGCTCTCTGGGGCTGCAGCCTTGATGAATTGGCGGCTGGCGCTGCCGTGGCTTACTGCTAGGAGGGTTTCGGTGTCCTTAGCGCTCATGAGATTGGTGAGGGTGGCCACCATGCGCTCTTGCAGTGCGCGGCTTCCTTCTCCTCCGAATGGGATTAAGTCCTCGCCGGGGTCCCAGACATCGGTGGGCAGGGCGTCGTGGGGGCCTTCTTCGAAGGTTCCATAGCAGCGCTCGATGATGCCCTCGCAGGGCTCGACTGCTGCATCCGGGCCGAGGAGCTCGCATGCGACGAGACTTGCCGTGTCCATGGCTCGGCCTAAGGGCGAAGAGACCACCTTGTCGGGAACGACGCCGTGGGCTTTGAGCCATGCAGCTGCCGCCCGTGCCTGCTGGCGGCCCAAAACGGTCAGCGGAGAATCGCAGCGACCCTGGACGAGCTTTTTTACGTTGAATTCTGTCTGACCGTGGCGGAGTAGATATAGACGTTTCATGCTCTCCCCTTCTGTATAAACTTGCTGTACCGGCGAAGTCCTACTCGTGGGTATGGCCTACGTAGTCTTCGTCGATCGTGATCTTGGCAATTGACTTGGGATATTCGGATTCGACACGTTTCGCCAACGCGCGCTTTAGATCCTCGGCGCTCATCGCCAAATCCGAGGGTCGAACGCAGTCAAAAATCACATTGGTGTGCGTAGGGCCCGGCACGCAACGCAAATCGTGAATCGAAAGGCGGCCATCGATCTGTTGAGCCATTGCGTTGATGCGCAGGCGCATGCTCGCCACCTTGGGGTCGTCGGTCACGATGGGATCGTAATGGAGCGTGACGATCATGCCATCTTCGTCCCTAAATGCCTTTTCAATGTTGTCAAGCGTGTCGTGGCTATCCAACGGGCTGGTCTCGGCCGCCATCTCGGCGTGAGCGCTTGCGAACTTCCTGCCCGGGCCGTAGTCGTGAACCATCAAATCGTGAACGCCCAAAACGCCGGGGTAGCTCATGATCTTGTCTCGAATGTGCTTGACCAGCTTAGGATCGGGCGCCTGGCCCAAAAGCGGGCTCACCGTATCCTGGATGAGTTCAAAACCGCTCCAGCCAATATAGGCGCCAACGGCAAGTCCAACCCAAGCATCAAGATTGACATGCGCCACCTGGGAAACAATTGCGCACGCCAGCACAGCACCCGTGGCAAGGACATCATTCTTGGAATCCTGCGCGGTCGCATGCATCGTCTCGGACTCAATGCGATCGCCGAGCTTTTGGTTGAGGGCCGCCATCCACAGCTTAACGACCATCGAAAGCGAAAGGACCGCCACCAGGGCAAGCGAGAAATCGACAGGCTCGGGGTGGATGACGCGCTCAACCGAGGACTTGATAAGCTCAAGGCCGATCAGCAGCACGAGCGCCGCCACGACCAGACCCGAGAGACACTCGTAGCGACCATGTCCGTATGGATGTTCGGGGTCTGCCGGCTTGCTCGCCAGCTTAAAGCCAAGCACGCTCACGATGTTTGAGCTTGCGTCGGACAGGTTGTTCATAGCGTCCGCCACAATCGAAACCGATCCCGACAGTACGCCAATTGCACCCTTCGCAGCGCATAGCGCCACATTGGCGAGAATACACACCACGCCCGTCAACGTGCCCACGCGCGCACGATCGCCCTGCGCACGCTTAACAATCCACTCGACCATCTACATCCGCCCCCACGGTACTACCTATATATCTATTGCTCAAACGGATTGTAGTGTAGCCACTTTGTCCTCCAGATACAAAAAGGCCGCACCCACACGGGCCACGGCCTTGAAATGTGACATGCGGACTGTCCCTTTGTCACATCGTGCGGTACCGACCGATTGCGCGGTATTTTTCGTAGCGGAGGTTTGTGAGGGCAGCGTCGTCGAGCTGCCCAAGCGTATCGAAGGCATCAAATGCCGAGGACATGACGGCACCGGCAATCTCCTCATGCGACAGGCCCCGATCGTCGACAATGCCGTCGATAATGCCGAGCGCCAACAGATCGGGAGCCGTGAGCTTCAGCGCCTCGGCGGCCTCATCCGCGCGCTCGGTATCCTTCCACAGGATCGACGCACAGGCCTCGGGGCTCACGACCGAATAGGCCGAGCTCGAGAGCATCAGGATGCGGTCGGCCACGGACAGCGCCAGCGCGCCGCCGGAGCCGCCCTCGCCTGTCACCACCGAGACAATCGGCGTCTTAAGGCCGCTCATCTCCATGAGGTTCTGGGCAATCGCCTCGCCCTGGCCGCGCTCCTCGGCACCGATGCCGCAAAACGCGCCCGAAGTATCGACCAGGCACAGAACCGGTCGACCAAACTTTTCGGCCTGGAGCATCAGGCGACGCGCTTTGCGATAGCCCTCGGGATGCGCCATGCCAAAGTTGCGGCGCATACGCTCTTTGGTCGTGGTGCCGCGCTCGATGGCGATGACCGTTACGGGGCGTCCGTCTTTCCAACCAATGCCAGCCACCACAGCGGCGTCGTCGCCAAAGTAACGGTCGCCGTGCAGCTCCACAAATCCATCCAGGCCCAGCGAGATCATCTCGCCCGCCGTGGCGCGATCCGCCGAGCGGGTCTGCCTGACAATCTCGAGCGCAGTTTTTGGTGCCGCCGAGCGCTTAAACAAGTGTCCCAGCTTTTTGCCGCGACGACCCGTATGCACGATCTCATGCGGTGCCCCCAGGCCGGGCGCGTGCCCTTCGTGCAGCGCCAGCAGCTCTCCTACCGTGAGCGCAATCTCGCCACGCGGAACAACGGCATCGCAAAAGCCGTGCTCCAGCAAAAACTCGGAGCGCTGGAATCCCTTGGGCAGGCGCTTGTGCATGTTCTGCTCGATCACGCGCGGGCCGGCAAATGCCGTCAGGGCATCGGGCTCGGCCAGGATAATGTCGCCCTCCATGGCAAAACTCGCGGTTACGCCTCCGGTCGTGGGGTCAGTGAGCACCGTGATATACAGGCCGCCCGCCTCGCTGTGGCGCCTAACCGCCGCAGAAATCTTGGCCATCTGCATAAGCGATGTCACGCCCTCTTGCATGCGCGCACCGCCCGAAACGGTAAAACCGACGACTGGCAGCCCCAGTTCGGTCGCACGCTCAAATGTGCGACAGACCTTCTCGCCCACCACGGAACCCATCGAGCCCATCATAAAGTTGGCGTCCATAAAGAAGAGTGCCGTATCGCAACCGCAGATTTTGCCCCTGCCGCACACAACGGCATCGCGCTCACCCGAACGCTCGACCGTGCCCTTGAGCTTGTCGGCATAGCCGGGAAACGAGAGGAAGTCCTCCGACGCCAGATTGACATCCCATTCCTCAAACGTGCCCTCGTCGACCGTCATGCGCATGCGCGCGCGGCCGCTCACGCGAAAATGTTTGCCACAGCGGGGACAGACCTCGAGGTTGTCGTGCAGGCGCGCCTCGTCAATCACGCGTCGGCAGCTCGGGCACTTAATGAATACATGGCGCGCGGGAAACTCGGCGCATGTCTCGGTCATCGGCCCCTCAAGGGTGTTGGCAGCCTTCGTCTTTCTATTCATCAGCATAGAGATGCCCCATCAAATCGGTGTGGTACATGCCCGACAAGAACTCGTCGTTTGCCAGCACGTCGAGCTGAAGCTCGCTATTTTCGCTCACGCCCTCAATCACGAGCTCGCCCAGGGCCGAGCGCATCTTGCGAATAGCGCCGTCACGCGTGGGCGCGCACACGATGAGCTTGCCGAGCATAGAGTCGTAGTACGGCGGAACGTTCGCACCGGCAAACATGGCGGAATCCCAGCGCACGCGCGGACCACCCGGCACACGCAACGCGGTGACTGTTCCGCATGACGGCAGAAAGTCCGGCGTTTCGGCATTGATGCGGCACTCCATGGCGTGGTTGCGGACCGGTACGTCCTCTTGCTCAAAGGGCAAAGGCTGGCCGGCCGCCACGCGCAGCTGCCACTTGACCAAGTCGGTATCGGTCACAAACTCCGTAACCGGATGCTCAACCTGCAAGCGCGTGTTCATTTCCATAAAGTAGAAATTGCCGTCGTCCGAATACAGGAACTCGATGGTACCGGCTCCTTCGTAGCCGACGGCACGAGCCAGGTCACGCGCCGCCTTGTGCATGCGAGCGCGAATGTCGTCGTGTCCGTCGAGGCACGGCGCGGGGCTCTCCTCGATCAGCTTTTGGTTGCGGCGCTGCACCGAGCACTCGCGCTCGCCGAGCGAAAACACTTGGCCCTGCTTATCGGCCATAATCTGCACCTCGACATGGTGCGCCGGCGCGACGAACTTCTCCATGTAGCACTCGCCGTCGCCAAAAACGGCCTCGCCCTCGGCACGCGCCTCGATGAACGCCTTTGCCGCATCTTCCACGCGCTCGACCTTGCGAATGCCGCGACCGCCGCCACCCGCGCGCGCCTTAATAAGCACGGGGCAGCCAATGCGCTCGGCCTCGGCCGTCGCCTCCTCGGGGCTTTTGAGCAAATCGCAGCCCGGCACGATGGGCACGCCCGCGGCAGCGGCCGTTCGGCGTGCGGCGTCCTTGTCGCCCATGCTGTCGATGACCTCGGCCGAGGGACCGACAAACGCCAGGCCATACTTGTCGCAGTCGCGTACGAAGCTCGCCTTCTCGGAAAAGAAACCGTAGCCAGGATGAATTGCCTTAGCTCCCGACTTTACGGCACAGGTGAGCACGGCATCGTCGTTGAGGTAGCTCTCGGCAAGACGCGGGCCGCCGATGCAATATGCCTCGTCGGCAAGCTGCACGTGCAGCGCGTCCGCATCGGCCGTGGAATAAACGGCGACGGTCTTGATGCCCATATCGCGGCACGCGCGGATAACACGGACCGCGACTTCGCCGCGGTTGGCGATGAGCACTTTGTCGAACATGAAGCCTTCCTTAACTTTCGTGCATGAGTGCAAAAGACATATCGGCGCGGCAGCAAACCTCACCGTTGACGCTCGCAGTACCCGTCGCAAAGCGGAACGGCCCGCGCGCACGCGTGATGGAGCACACCAGATCCACCGTGTCGCCTGGGCGCACCGGACGCTTAAAGCGCACCTTGTCCAGACTCGTGTAGAACGGCGTCGCGCCGCGCGCCTCCTCATCGCCCATCAGCAGCACGCAGCAGTTCTGGGCGAGCATCTCGCACTGAATCACGCCGGGGACGACCGGGTTTCCCGGAAAATGTCCCTGCAAAAAGTACTCGTCGCCCGTAATCGTAATCTTGCCGTGGGCCTCGTCGCCCACCAGCTCGGCTTCGTCGAGCAAAAGCATCGGCTCGCGATGCGGCAACAGCTTCTTGAGCTCTTCTTTGTTCATGGATATCACCTATCCGATTCTCATGAGGCAGCTGCCAAACTCCACGAGGTCGCCGTCGGCCACGCAGATCTCGAGCACCTCGCCATCCGCCTCTGCTGTCACCTCGTTGAGAACCTTCATGGCCTCGATGATGCAGAGGGTCTCGCCGGCCTTGACCTTGGAGCCCACATGCACAAACGGCTCGTCACCCGGTGCCGGGGCGGCATAGAAAACGCCGACCATGGGAGCGGTCACCTCGGTGCCCTTGATCTCCGGTGCGGCGGCAGGTGTCTGCGCGGCGGGTTCCGGTGCGGCGGCAGGCATAGCGACAGGAGCCACTGTCGGGGCAGTCACGGCACCCGGCATAGGCATGGGCACGGCAACCGGCTGCGCGGCACTCGCGCGCTCGAGTTCGACCGCGGTGCCATCGGGCTCCTCAACGCGTACGCGCGTGAGGCCGCGGTCCTCCATAACATCGGCTATCTCGGCAAGTCTTTTGGAATCCATGCTCTAGCTCCTCGTATATCTACGCAGCGCGATGGCGGCGTTGTGCCCGCCAAAGCCCAGGTTGGTCGAAAGCGCCCAGGTAAGGTCGGCGCGAACCGCGCGGTTGGGCGTGTAGTCAAGATCGCAGGCGGGATCGGACGTGTGGTAGTTAATGGTCGGCGGCACCACGCCCTGCTCGAGCGCCATGGCACAGGCCATGACCTCGATGGCACCCGTGGCACCGATCATGTGCCCCGTCATCGACTTGGTCGACGAGACATGTGCGGTGCGCGCCGCGTCCTCGCCGAGCGCTCGCTTAATGCCCGCCGTCTCGGACGAATCATTGAGCTTGGTCGAGGTACCGTGGGCATTGATGTAGAGGCCCTCGGAAGGCTTGACGTCGCCCTCGGCCACCGCCAGCGATATCGCACGGGCGATACCTGCTGCGTCCGGGTCGGGACTCGTGATGTGGTAGGCGTCATCGGTGTTGCCATAGCCCACGACCTCGGCATAAATGTGCGCACCGCGGGCCTGTGCATGTTCCATGCTCTCGAGTGCCAGCACGCAGGCACCCTCGCCCATCACAAAGCCGTCGCGGTCTGCATCGAACGGGCGGCAAGCCGTCGCAGGATCGGGGTTGGTGGTCAATGCGCGGCAGGACGTAAAGCCCGCAACGGCATCGGGGATAATGGCCGCCTCGGCGCCGCCCGCGAGGATCGCGTCGGCATAGCCGTGCTTGATGGCGCGAAACGCCTCGCCCACCGCATGGGCCGAGGTCGCGCACGCGGTCACCACGGGCAGGGTCGGGCCCTTTGCCTTGTGACGGATTGCGATATTGCCCGATGCCATGTTGGGGATCATCATCGCAATCATATAGGGCGATGCGCGGCGGGGCCCACGGTCGGCAATCGTATGGACGTTATCGACGAGCGTCGTCATGCCGCCCACGCCCGAGCCCACGTAGACGCCCAGGCGCTCGCGATCGATGGTGCCTTCGACATCAAAGCCCGCATCGTGCATTGCCTCGTCCGAAGCCGCCAGCGCAAACTGAACGCAGGGGTCCAGATGCTTGGCTTCACGCTTGCCAAAGTACTCGTTGCCGTCGAAGCCCTTGACCTCGGCCGCCACCTTGACGGCAAACGCATCCGTATCGAAGTGCGTGATCGGGCCGATGCCATACGTGCCGGCGCACATTGCCGCCCAGGTAGCAAGCGCGGTGTTGCCGAGCGGCGATACGGCACCTATGCCGGTGATTGCAACTCTCTGTTCCATCATGGTCTCCTCATCCAAGCCGTTCTTCGGCCCTGGTTTCTACATCGCCATTCCGCCGTCGACGCGCACGACCTCGCCCGTAATGTAGGCAGCCGCATCGCTCGCCAAAAAGCGCACCACGCCGGCCACTTCCTCGGGGCGCGCCATGCGCTTAAGGGGAATCTGTTCCTCGGTTGCCGTACGCACCTCCTCCGAGAGCTTTGCCGTCATATCTGTCTCGACAAACCCGGGGGCGACCGCGTTCACTCGTACGCCGCGGGGCGCAAGCTCGCGCGCCACCGCCTTGGTCAGGCCGATTACGCCCGCCTTGGAGGCAGCGTAGTTGGCTTGCCCGGCATTGCCCATCAGGCCCACGACCGAGCTCATGTTGACGACGCAGCCGCCGCGTTGGCGCATAAAGGTCTTGGTGAGCGCGCGCGTCATATTGAATGTTCCCTTGAGATTGACATCGAGCACGCGATCGAAGGCGTCATCGCCCATGCGCATGAGCAGGCCATCGCGGGTGATGCCGGCGTTGTTGACGAGCGCCCAAATGGAGCCAAAGTCGTTGAGGACCGCTTCCACGCACGCATTGACGGCAGCGGGATCGGCCACGTCGCATTGATATGCGCGTGCCGCGGCGCCAACCGCCTCGCAGGCTTCGCACGTCTCGCGCGCCGCATCGACGCCGCCGGCATAGACGACGGCAATATCAAAGCCGTCCTCCGCCAAGCCAACCGCACACGCACGGCCGATACCCCGCGAGCCGCCCGTGACCAGTGCTACGCGACGCGAGTCGTTGCGCTCGAGCGCGCCGTTGTTCAAGTTGCCCATGTCATTCCTTTCGGGTTACAGCCCTGTGGACTATGCGAGCTCGTCGGCAATAGCTGCGACCTGTTCGGCCGTTTCGCACGAATACACGCGAACGTCACTCAACGTACGCTTGACCAAGCCGGACAGCGTTTTGCCGGGGCCGACCTCAATAAACGTGTCGATGCCTTGATCCTGCAGAGCATGCAGGGTGTCGACCCAGCGCACGGCATGGCTCACCTGGTTGGCCAAGACATCCGATGCTGCTCGCGGGTCCGCCGGATAGGGCGCCGCCGTCATGTTTGCCATGACGGGAATCAGCAGCGGGGACGGCGCGTGGCCGGCTTGGATATACGTCGCCAGCCCCTCAGTCGCCTCGGCCATATAGGGGCTATGGAATGCACCCGACACCGCGACTTTCATAGCGCGTCCACCAGCCTCTTTTACTAGGACGTCGAGCTCCTGCAGCGCCTCGGGCGCTCCGGCAACAACCGTCTGCTGCGGACTGTTGTAGTTGACCGGCCAGCAGTCCTCGCCGGCCTGTTTTGCCAGGTTCTCGACTTGCGCCGCATCGAGCTTGATGACGGCGCGCATGCCACCCGGATGGCGCTCGGCAGCCGCGGCCATCAGCGCCGCACGCTCGCAGACGAGCTCAAAGCCCGCTCGCGTACTGAATGCCCCCGCAAAGGTGAGCGCGGCAACCTCGCCAAGCGAAAAACCCGCACAGGCGGCAAGTACCACGCCGCGCTCACGCAGGGCGGCAGCCGCTGCCAGGTCGTGAACGAACACGCACGGTTGCGTGTTCTCGGTCTGCGAGAGCTCCTCCTTGGAGGCACTTCGGCACTGCTCGCTGGTCCCCGGGCGCACCTCGTCGGCAATGGCGAACACCTCGGCGGCCGCCGGCGATGCCTCGATCAGGTCGACGCCCATCGCGGGGTGTTGGGCGCCCTGGCCGGCAAACAGAAACGCTACGCTACCCATGCGCACGCACCCCTCAGGACGCGCTCGGCGCCATCAACCAGGTCATCGACGATTTCACATGCGCTTTGGCGCTCGTTAACCATGCCGGCAATCTGTCCACACAAATACGAACCCTCTTCGTAATTACCGTCTTTTGCGGCCTTGCGAAGTGCGCCCGTGCCCATGGCCCCAAGCTCCTCGGGGCTTGCGCCCGCCGCCTCACTTTTAGCGTAGGCATTGGTGAAGGGGCTCTTGAGCGCACGCACCGGATGTCCCGTCGAGCGGCCAGTCGCGCGCGTCGAGGTGTCGCCTGCCTTGAGCACCAGCTCCTTGTACTGCTCGGAAACGGTGCATTCGTTTGCAACGAGGAAGCGTGTACCCACCTGGACGCCGGCGGCACCGAGCATAAAGGCCGCTGCCACGCCGCGACCATCGGCGATGCCGCCGGCCGCCACCACGGGAATATCGACCGCATCGACAACCTGCGGGACAAGCGCCATCGTCGAGGTCTCGCCAATATGGCCGCCTGATTCGGTGCCCTCGGCAACCACGGCAGTGGCTCCGCGACGCGCCACGAGACGCGCCAGCGCCACCGAGGCAACGACCGGGATGACCTTGATGCCCGCCTCGTTCCACGCCTTCATGTACTTGGTGGGATTGCCGGCGCCGGTCACCACAACGGGCACCCGCTCATCAATCACCACTTGTGCGACCTCGTCGACAAACGGGCTCATGAGCATAACGTTGACGCCAAAGGGCTTATCCGTCTTGGCACGCAGCTCGTGAATCTGATCGCGCAGCCAGTTTGCATCGGCATTCATGGCCGCGATAATGCCTAAGCCGCCTGCCTCGGACACGGCAGATGCCAGCGAGGCGTCGGCAATCCAGGCCATGCCACCCTGGAACACGGGTTTTTCGATGCCGAGCAGATCGCAGAGAGGAGACTTGAGCATCACTACTTCTCCAATGCCGCCTCGACCGTATCGACGAACTCGCCGACCGTCTTGGGGTTCTCCTCGGTATCGAGCTCAATGCCAAACTCGTCCTCGACGGCAACGAGGATCTCGACGGTACCCAGGCTGTCGAGGCCAATCTCCTCGAGCGTGGACTCGGGCTTCATCTCGACATCGTCAAGGCCGGCGGTCTCGCGGATAACGTCGCAAACGCGCTCGAAGGTCTTCTGATCTGCCATGGTAGTTCTCCTTTGCTTGTGCCCCAGGGGCGTTTTCATTTCCTATGTGCAACTACTTCCAGCGAAGTAGATAGCCACCTACATCCAAGCCGGCGCCAAATCCGACCAGGGCGATGGTGTCGCCCGCGTGCAGCGCGCCGGTATTTGCCAGTCGATCGAGAGCAAGCGGAATGCAGGCGCTCGAGATGTTGCCGGTTTCACGCAACGTTCGGACCACACGGTCGTCCGGCACACCTAAGCGCTTGACCGCCTGGCTCAAGATTCGTTCGTTAGCCTGATGGAATACAAAGTGGTCGATGTCCTCGACTGCGATGCTCGCGTCGCAGACGAGCTTGTTGACCATGTCGCAGATGGCATTGACGCCAAACTTGAAGACGCGACGGCCGTTCATGGCAAGCACGCTTTCGCGGTCCTGCGCCGTCTTATACGGCGAGGAGCCCGTCAATCCGGGGACGCGCAGTGTTTCGACGTCAGGCGACGTCGAAAGCTCAACAGCAAGGGGATTCTCTCCCCCAGCCTCTATGACCGCAGCACCCGCGCCATCGCCAAAAAGCACGCACGTGGCACGGTCGGTCCAATCGAGCGCGCGCGTCATCTGCTCGGCGGCAACGACCAGCACGTGCCTGGCGCGACCGCGGACGATATAGCCCTCGGCGACATCGAGCGCAAATACGAAACCGGCGCAAGCCGCCGAAACGTCGAAGGCAGGACATATGGCACCCAGGCGCTCAGCAACGGCGCACGCTTCGGCGGGGACGAGATGATCGCCCGTCGTCGTCGAACAGACGATAAGATCCAGCTGGCTCGTATGGATTCCAGACGTCTGGAGCGCTTGCTCGCTCGCTGCCACGGCAAGGTCGTCGAGTGACTCGGTGGTGCACACATGGCGGCTCTTGATCCCCGTGCGGGTAAAAATCCACTCATCCGAGGTGTCCAGGAACTCGGACAGCTCATCGTTGGAAACGCTGCGCTCAGGAAGTGCCGAGCCCGTTCCCAGTATCGTGAAACCCATCACTAGCCTCCTTTGAGTTGTTGATGTGTTTACATCGACCAAGAGAGGATAGCGCATTCTACGCTTTGTTGACGTGTTAACATTAAATTGTTCAAATGCGACAAAGGCTTCACATTGTGTCTATCGCTCGACACCATTGCGTCATTCACTTATTCATTACGGAGGTAGCAGCCGCTATGGATGCCCAATTAACGATAGTCGACGTAACTGGATCGACCAATGATGACCTGCTCGAAGCAGGAAAACAGGGTGCGCCGCACGGCACAGGACTTGCCGCTCGGGCTCAGACGGCGGGACGCGGCCGACGCGGCCACAAGTGGGACTCAACCGCCGGCAACCTGTTGCTTTCGATTGTCCTACGTCCACGTGTTGACCCCGCCAAGTACTCTGGTCTTGCCGCCGTCAGCGGCCTAGCGGTGCTCGAGGCGCTCGGGGCGCAAGGTCTTGCGAACGAGATCGGCCTCAAATGGCCCAACGACCTCGTCGCGCGAGGGCGCAAACTCGGCGGTATCTTGGTCGAGGCGGCTCGTGACAACGAGGGCAAGCCCTTCGCCGTCTGTGGCATTGGCGTCAATGTAAACTACACGCCCCAAGAGGTGCCCGATGGCGGCTTGGCGGCAATTGGCCTCTCGGACCTCAACGAGAATGTTCCCGCCGTCGATGTGCTGCTCAAGGAGGTCTATCACGCCGTTATAGGCGCTGTTGATGCCTGGGCAGAGCGCCTCAACGCCATGGAAGAAAATGCCGGAGCGCTCGCGCCCGCCCAGGGCGAATATGTCGCTCACCTCAATTGGATTGGGGAGCACGTTATCGCCCGCTCCCCCGCTGGAGACGAACTGGCGCGAGGCATCTTTCAAACCGTCGATGACTTTGGTCGCGCGTGCATCAAGACAGAAGACGGCTTGCGATCCTTCCATTTTGAGGAGGCATCGCTGCGCCCCATGGACACATAAGGCGCCACAGCCACCCATTCGGCTGCATCACCCGGACCTCCAAGGCCATCATTCAAAACAAAAGAGCCCCGCTACCGTAATGGCAGCGGGGCTCTGTAAGCTATGAGCGGTATCGCTTAGAGCTTGATGTCGATGTCGACGCCAGCGGGGAGGTCGAGACGCATGAGCGAATCAACGGTGCCCGAGGTGGGGTCGAGGATGTCGATGAGGCGCTTGTGGGTGCGCATCTCGAACTGCTCGCGGGAGTCCTTGTTCACGTGCGGCGAGCGGATAACCGTGTACAGGTTGCGCTCGGTGGGCAGGGGGACAGGACCGGAAACGCGAGCACCGGTCTTCTGAGCGGTCTCGACGATGAGCTTCGCGGACTGATCGACGACCTCGTGATCATAGCCCTTGAGGCGAATGCGGATCTTCTGGGTAGCCAACTTAAACCTCCAAAGAGTGCGAGAGATGTTCTCGCAGGATTACGTAACAGGGAGCTCGAACTTAGGCGTTCTTGCTCATGACCTCGTCCACGATGGACTTGGGCGCGGGCTCATAAGAGTCGAACTGCATCGTGTAGGATGCACGGCCCTGGGTCTGGGAGCGAAGGTCGGTAGCGTAACCGAACATCTCGCCCAGCGGCACCTTGGCACGGATGAGCTTGCTGTTCTTGCGATCCTCCATGCCCTCGATCTTGCCGCGGCGACCGGAGAGGTTGCCCATAACGTCGCCCATGTACTGCTCGGGAGTCTCGACCTCGACAGCCATGATCGGCTCGAGCAGCTGCGGGTCGGACTTCTTGAGGGCGTCCTTGATAGCCATGGAACCGGCGATCTTAAAGGCAGCCTCGGAGGAGTCGACCTCGTGGTAAGAACCGTCGAACAGGGTGACCTTGACGTCGAGGACCGGGAAGCCGGCGATAACACCGGTGTTCAGGGCCTCCTGGATGCCCTTGTCGATGGACGGGATGTACTCCTTGGGCACGACGCCGCCGACGATAGCGTTGACGAACTCGTAGCCGAAGCCCTCCTCCATCTTCTCGAGCTTAATGACGGCGTGGCCGTACTGACCGCGACCACCGGACTGACGGACGAACTTGCCCTCAGCCTTCTCGACGTCGTGACCAGCGGTCTCGCGGTAGGCAACCTGGGGCTTACCAACGTTAGCGTCAACCTTGAACTCGCGGAGCAGACGGTCGACGATGATCTCGAGGTGCAGCTCGCCCATGCCGGCGATGATGGTCTGGCCGGTCTCGTGGTTGGTGGACACCTGGAAGGTCGGGTCCTCCTCGGCGAGCTTGGTCAGAGCCAGAGACATCTTGTCCTGCTCTGCCTTGGTCTTAGGCTCAATGGCAACGTCGATAACGGGCTTAGCGAACTCGATCTTCTCGAGGACGATCTCCTTGCCCTCGGCGCACAGGGTGTCACCGGTGGTGGAGTTCTTAAAGCCGACGCAAGCGACGATGTCGCCGGCGGCAGCGTCGTCACGGTCGATACGCTCGGCGGCGTTCATCTCGAGGATGCGGCCGAGGCGCTCGCGCTGACCATTGGAAGCGTTGACCACGTAGGAGCCGGACTCGGCACGGCCGGAGTAAACGCGGACGTAGGTGAGCTTACCGACGAACGGGTCGGTCATGATCTTGAAGACCAGGCCGGAGAAGGGCTCGTCGAAGGAAGGATGACGCTCGATCTCCTCGCCGGTGTCCGGATCGGTACCGGTGACGGCCTCGACGTCGAGCGGGCTGGGCAGGTAGTCGACGACAGCGTCGAGCAGCTCCTGGACGCCCTTGTTCTTGTAGGCGGAGCCCACGAAGACGAGGTTGAGCTCGTTGGCCAGAACGCCCTTGCGCAGAGCAGCCTTGAGCTCCTCGACGGTGAAGTCCTCCTCCATGAGGATCTTCTCCATGAGCTCGTCGTCAAAGCTGGCAGCAGCGTCGAGGAGCTCCTCACGCTTGGTGGCAGCGATGTCGGCGAACTCAGCCGGGATCTCGTCCATCGGCTCGGGGTAGGTCATGCCCTTGTCGTCGGCCTTGAAGTCCCATGCGGTCATGGTGACGAGGTCGATGACGCCCCAGAAGTTGTCCTCGGCGCCCATCGGGACCTGAGCGGCCACGGCGTTAGCGTCGAGACGATCCTTCATGGTCTCGATAGCGTTGAAGAAGTCAGCGCCCACGCGGTCATACTTGTTGATGAAGGCGATGCGGGGGACGTTGAAGGTAGAAGCCTGACGCCAAACGGTCTCAGACTGGGGCTGAACGCCGGCAACGGCGTCGAAGACGGCGACAGCGCCATCGAGGACGCGCAGGCAGCGCTCGACCTCGGCGGTGAAGTCAACGTGGCCCGGGGTGTCGATGATCTGGATGCGGTAGTCCTTACCGTCCTTGTTCCAGAAGCACGTGGTAGCAGCGGAGGTAATGGTTACGCCGCGCTCCTGCTCCTGAACCATCCAGTCCATGGTGGCAGCGCCCTCATGGACCTCACCAATCTTGTGGGTCTTACCGGTGTAGTAAAGAATACGCTCGGTCGTGGTGGTCTTACCGGCATCGATGTGGGCCATGATGCCGATGTTACGGGTATCGGAAAGCTTGTACTTAGGCTTAGCCATGTTAGTTCCTTACCTTAACTTACCAACGATAGTGAGAGAACGCGCGGTTGGCCTCGGCCATCTTGAAGACGTCCTCACGCTTCTTGACGGAAGCGCCCAGGCCGTTGGAAGCGTCGAGGATCTCGTTGGCGAGACGCTCGGCCATGGTCTTCTCCTTGCGAGCGCGGGAGAAGTTGACGATCCAGCGGATGCCCAGAGCGGTGGAACGACGGGAGTTGACCTCCATCGGGACCTGATAGGTAGCGCCACCGACACGCTTGGGCTTGACCTCGAGCGTGGGCTTGACGTTGTCCATAGCCTTCTTGAAGGTAGCGAGAGCGTCGCCGCCCTCGGACTTCTCGGCAACGATCTCGAAAGCGGTGTAAACGATGCGCTCAGCGGTGGCCTTCTTGCCGTCAAGAAGGACCTTGTTGATGAGCTGAGTCACCAGGCGGTTGTTGTAAACGGCGTCAGGCTGAACCTCACGACGATTAGCTGCTGCACGACGCGGCATGTGAAATCTCCTTAAGTGTCTACCGTGCGGCGCTTAGGCGGCACACGGCGAAAGTATCAAAACGTTATCTGGCTTATTTAGCCTTGGGGCGCTTAGCACCGTACTTGGAACGGGCCTGCATACGGTTCTGGACCGGAGCAGCGTCGTAGGCGCCACGGATGACGTGATAACGGACACCAGGGAGGTCACGGACACGACCGCCGCGGACGAGCACGATGGAGTGCTCCTGCAGGTTGTGGCCCTCACCCGGGATGTAAGCAGTAACTTCGATGCCGTTGACGAGGCGAACACGGGCAACCTTACGCAGAGCCGAGTTCGGCTTCTTGGGGCTCGTGGTGAAGACGCGGGTGCACACGCCGCGCTTCTGGGAGTTGTGCTGCAGAGCAGCGTTCTTGGACTTCTTGGGCACGGAACGACGGCCCTGGCGAACCAGCTGGTTAATAGTAGGCAAAGCGTACTCCTTCTCGAATGATTCCAGCTTTCTGTAAAGTGCAACGGCTTGAATCGAGGGGTCAGCATCCCCCTACGAAACACGCAGTTCGATAGGATACGTGTCGTTAGCTGTGCCGTCAACAGACCACGCCTCCGGGCGTATCCCAAAATGAGCACATTTCCGCAAAGCCTACACAAAAGGAATCCCCTCCTGTGCGCGGGGGCGGATTCCTGGCCCGGGCCGCCCGCTGTTTAAGTTTGCTGCTCTACAGTCCTGCGCAAGACGGAAAGCACATTACGTGCTTTCCTTTGCGTGCGGAACTCGCGACAAACCTAAACAGCGGGCGGCCCGGTCTGGGAATCCGACGTGCTCGTTGGGGCAACGTTACCTGCCAAAAAGGGACAGGTTTATTTTGGTCGGTTTTATCTGGGGAAACGTCATCTTTCACGATGATCTGCTTCCTTTTGCAGCATGTGAATCAACAACGTTTTCGGAAGTGCGGGGAAAAATCGCAAACCTCTCAGCAGACCGACATTATTGACAACAAAACCGCAGTTCAGTAGGGGGTTAGATTATGAGTGTGGTCGCAAGTTCTGAGTTTTTCACCGCACTTCCGATAATCAGACGAATAGCGTCCTATTCAGCCCTCCATTTAACACAAAATGGGCCGCTTCCCCTCGTAGGAAACGGCCCCAGATCTTACGAATAGACGATGGTAAAGGGTTCCGACGTTTCGGCGACCCCTGTTGAAGTGCAGCGTGTGCCTTCGAGCGTTACTGAAACCACTTGGTCGACATCAATCAACTTCGTTGGCACCCAAATGTTCTCTCCGCTATTGCGTGCCATCGAAACATAGAAATTGTACGCCCCTGCGGCGTCATCTTTGATAACCTGTTCCGATCCATCCTTGTAGGTAACGGTCAGCTTATGATCAACAGCTTCATAGCCCAGATCATCGATGTGCGTCTGGATGGAAAACGGGCTGATCTCGAGAGGCGAGTCATCGGAGTGAAGTTCCTTAGTCTCGACGTGCGCTCCGACGCTAAACTCGGGCGTCGACGCCTCGAACAGCTTCGCATCCTCGCCTTCGCCCTCGGTCCAGCAGATATTCCAAGTGACCGCATGTCCCAAATCTCGCTCGCGATCCCACGAGGCAAAGTACATCGTGCCATTAATGACCGTGTCGCTTGATGTGTCCTTATCAATGGTGCAGCGCGTGTCAGCCCATTCCTCGCCGAAGTTCATGCGGGGCGTGCCGATGCCCTGTTCTTCTTCACCATAGAGAACAAGTTCGCCTGTCTCTGCCGCCGGCTTGTAGTAGTTAACGCCATTCGGATTGGACAACGTAAACGTCACGGCACCGCAACCGTTTTTATCGATAGCCATATCATGAATTTCGAGTGTATAGCCGTTGCCCTCGACGGACAGATTGACCTTCTGTACTGAACCCTCCAAGCTTTGGGGCGCAATGCCGTCACCAAACTCTCTGGTGTAGGTATATTTAGTCCCCGACGAGCCACCTTGAGTCCAGGTAATGGACTCTCCGTTGCCATGGTTTCCCCAGGCAGAGGCAAAATAACTGGAATTGACGACGGCGTAGGCGACCCCTCCGGTCGCCAGCACTCCGGCAAGGCATCCGATCACGGCAACATACAGAGGCTTCGCGTGACCCCTTCGGCGAAGCGGCTCACCAGCAGCGGCATAAAGAACACGGTCAGCAAGATCGCTATCGGCTTGGACGGACTCGAAGGCCTGCTTGATTTGGTTGGATTTCACGGTCGCCCTCCTCTAGGATGAACTTGAGCTTCGATCTACCGCGAGCTAAACGCGTTCGAACGGTCGCGGCTGGTACGTGCAGCAACTCGGCAATCTCTGAAGTCGAGAAGCCCAGATAGTAATAGAGCACGATGGGGATACGGAATCGTTCCGGAAGCCGCATGACATCTGACAGGACGGCCTTGGTCTCATCCTGCGCTGTCGAAAGCGACTCGGCCAGGTTCTCAATATCCTCCACACGCCTCCATGGCTTTCGAAAGAGAGATTTGCATTCATTGATCGTGACCCGGATAAGCCAGCGACGAAGATGTTCCCGGCTTTCAAATTGTGCATCGCTTTTGAGTAACTTCAGAAAGACGTCTTGGGCGACATCGTCGGCGTCGGCGCGATCACGCAGGTACGTCAATGCGATTCGAAACACGACATCCCGGTGATCTTCGACCGCCTGTCTAAAAGCTTGTTCTTCCATAATCACCTCCCGGTGACGTTAATGGTTCTCGATGAGGCCCTCACCATAGATACGCTTTGACCGAACAGAATGTTTCAAATTCAAGCAGGAAAAAACCTACCAAAATAAACCCGTCCCTTTTTGGCAGGTCCCCAAGGGATCAACGGAATGCAACAGGTTGAGCATACGCAAGCGAGCGGCCCCCAGAGCGTACAAGGTGGCATGAAAAAGGCAGGGCATTGACCTTTTGGTCATGCCCTGCCTTTTGAATGACAGATTGTAGCTCTGTGGGCCGCGCAGCGACGGAGGTCGCCGCCGTTCGTTAGAACGGCGGAACTAGTTACTCCTCGTCGTCGTCCTTGGCCTCTTCGGCGTCGTCGGTATCCACGAGCTGGTTGAGCAGCTCGTCGAGGGAAGCCATGTCCTCGTTGATGGCACCGTTGACGAAGCCCTTGGTGATCTGGTCGCCGGCGCGAACCTCGCAGCCGTCCTCATCTTCAAACGTAAGGGACTGTGGAAGTAACGACCCCCGGACATCCCAACTCGTTCAAATCGGATGCCGTGAAAGCTGGCACCGACATATATCTGCGACAACGTGCCTATCAACTAGAATGCGAGTTATGAGGAGGCACGCATGAACAGCTCGGAACTCGCGACATATATCCTGCAAAACGGCACTGTCGATGCAAAAACGCTCATGGCGAGGCTCGGCTTGAAAGAGCGAGCCATGCGCTCGAGAATCCAGCATGCCAATGACAGCCTCGCCGGCTGTGCGCGCATCGCGTTCTCGCGCAGCCACGGCGGCTACGAGATCGCCGTCTATGATGAGGAGGCTCTCAAGGTCCGGCTTCAGGACGGGAACCGCGCCGACCGGCTTGACTACCTTCCCTCAACCCCCAAGGAACGCGTCGATTATCTCCTGCACAACCTGCTGGCGCGTGACTCTTGGATCAAGCTTGACGACATCGCTTCGATGCTCTGCGTATCGCGCGCGACCATATCGAACGATCTCAAGGACGTTCAGCGCGTTCTCGATGAATACGGCCTTGCACTCGAGAAGCGCCCACGCTACGGCATGCGTGTCACAGGTGAAGAGATCGATCGCCGCAACTGTCTGGCGGCGATCGCAGTCAACACCACGCTCTCCTCAGAGCACCTGAGGCCCGTGACATCCGACATCCTCGAGCGCCTCTCCGCCTCGGTCTATAAGGTTCTGGAGTGCGAGGGGGTCAAGATCAACCCCTTCGCCCACCACAATCTCATCGTCTACATTGCGGTTACCCTCTCCAGAATCCGCGAGGGTCGCGTTCTCGAGGCGGGGTTGACCCCGCTTGACGAGTCCATTGCACGCGAGCGCGGCGTCGCGGTCGCGCTCGCACGACGAATCGGCAAGGAATTCGGCGTCTGCATGCCGGAGCCCGAAATCGAGGGCATGTGCATCCAGCTGGCAAGCAAGCGCCTATTCAATACGCAGGGTGGAGACGACGGATCCCACCTGGACGAGCCCGCCGACTCTACCGAGATCGACAACGAAGCCTGGAAACTTTCGAATGAGATGGTCGAGACGGTATGGCGCGCCTTCCGATTCGACTTCCGAAGCGACATCGAGCTCATCATGTCGCTCGCACGGCATCTCATGCCCCTTACCGTGCGCCTCCGTTACCGCATGACCATAGAAAACGCCATTCTTCACGACATCAAGAAGCGCTTCCCGCTCGCATACTCGATGGCAATCGACGCGTCGGGGGTCCTCTCGGAGCATTTTGGACCAATGCCCTCTGAAGAGGAGATCGGCTACATCGCGCTCCTGTTTGCGCTCGCGATCGAGCGCAAGACGAGCGGGCTGATGCGCAAGCGAGTGCTCGTCGTCTGTCCGACCGGGAAGGGCAGCGCCCAATTGCTCGCCCTACAGATCAGGCACCGCTTCGGCGATCAGCTGAACTCTATCGACACCTGCGATGTGAACGAGCTCGACCACATCGACCTCTCCAAGATCGATTACGTGCTCACCACCGTGGCGCTCCCATGTACCCTAAACGTCCCGGTGGTGCACGTCTCAAACTTTCTCGATACGAAAAGCAGCGAGGATATCCGCATCGCCATCAACGAGGGCGGCACGAGCGAGGCGATGCGGCGCATACCGCCCGAACTGTTCTTCCCACACCTTGCCACCCGCACCCGCGAGGACGCCCTGGAGTTCTTATGCGCGCGAGCGCGGGCGTGCATGAACCTCTCTCGCGACTTCCCCGCTGCCGTCGGCCAGCGCGAAGCCATGGCGGCAACGTCCTTCGGAAATCTCGTCGCCCTCCCCCACGCTTTCGACGACACCGCCGATCACACCTTCGCGGCGGTCGGCATCACGGACAACCCGATCGACTGGGGCGGCAAGCCCGTCCGCCTCATCTTCCTCATCTGTGTCGCCAACGACGCGGTAAACGGTCTCAACGGCTTCTACCGCGCACTTTCGAAATTGCTTACCAACAAGGAATCCCTCCAGCGGGTCGTCTCGGACATGAGGTTCGAGACGTTGCTGGAAGAAATGAAAGGAGACTACATTGGGTGAATTGGAACGGGTCGCGTTTCAAATCATCGCGGCGGTCGGCGAGGCGCGAAGTTGCTACGTCGAGGCCATACACGCGGCGAAGGAGCACGATTTCGGGCGCGCACAGGAACTGATGGACAAAGGCGAGCAGGAGTTCTATCGCGGCCACGATGCCCACACCGGACTCATCCAGCGCGAGGCCGGCGGCGACCCGATCGCTATGAACCTCATGCTCGCCCATGCCGAAGATCAACTTATGAGCGCAGAGACCTTCCGCGCAGTCGCCGTCGAGCTGATCGACATGTGCAAATGCCTGCCGGAAGCCTAAGCGCCCCGCCTGGTGAAATATGCGCGAGAAAGGAAGACTCATGAGCGCGAAGAAAAAGATCTACCTGTTCTGTACTTTTGGAATGTCGACCAGCATGCTCGCCCAGAACATGCAAGATGTGGCCGACGGTCACGGACTGCCCGTCGAGGTGAAGGCGTTCCCGCTGCGCACGATGGACGACGTCATCGCAGAGCACCATCCGGACTGTGCGCTGCTGGGCCCGCAGGTTCGCGACCAATTCGAGACGACCAAGGCGCGTCTCGCCGAGCAGAACCTCCCCTGCGGCCTCATCCCGCAGGAGGCCTACGGCATGGTCGACGGCGAATCCGTCCTCAAGATGGCCGTCAAGCTCATCAAAGCCAACAAGAAATAAGACCGAGGCCCAACGATAGCTCCCTATCCATAAGAGAAAGGACGCATGGAACTCATGCTCGATAAACTTGAGAAAATACTCATGCCCTTAGCAGAAGCCATCGGGCGAAACAAATACCTGATCTCGATTCGTGACGGCTTCCTGGTCTCCACGCCGCTGTTGATCGCGGGCTCCCTGTTTCTTCTGATCGCGAATTTCCCCGTCCCCGGTTGGCCCGAGTTCCTCGAGTCCATCGAGATGGGCAACGGCATGACGCTCGCCACCTTCCTGTCCAAGCCCTCTGACGCCACCTTCACTATCATGGCCATCTTCGCTACGATGGGCATCGCATACTCCTATGCGAAGCAGATCGACACCGACCGAATCTTCGGCGCCGCAACCGCGCTTATGTCTTGGTTTTTGCTCATGCCCTACGTGGTCGACGGCACCGTCACCGTCGGCGGCAAAGACGTCACCGCCAGCATGTCCGGCATCCCGCTCGGCTGGGTCGGCGCAAAGGGAATCTTCGTCGGAATCATCATCGCATTCACCTCGGTTGCGCTCTACGCGTGGGTAAAGCGCCGCGGCTGGGTCATCAAGATGCCCGCCGGCGTACCGCCCACCGTCGTGGAGTCGTTCTCCGCCCTCATCCCAATCATGGTCACGATGGGTGTCTTCTTCCTTATCAACACGGTCTTCGGCATGTTCGGCACCGACGTGTTCGACATCATCTTCGTATGGCTCCAGACGCCGCTGCTCGGCCTTGGCGACACGCTTGGAGCAATGGTGATCGCCTACGTTTTCCTGCACCTCTTCTGGTTCTTCGGCATCAACGGCTCGAGCGTGGTCGGAGCGGTGTTCAATCCCATCCTGCAGACGCTCGCCGTGGAAAATCTCGAGTTCTTCAAGACCGGCATCGGTGAGGGACATATCATCTGTCAGCAGTTCCAAGACCTGTTCGCCACCTTTGGCGGCGCGGGCTCGACGCTTTCGCTCATCATCGCGATGCTGCTGTTCTGCAAGTCAAAGCGCATCAAACAGCTTGGCAAGCTCGCCCTTGTCCCAGGCATCTTCAACATCAACGAGCCGGTCATCTTCGGCCTGCCGATCGTCATGAACCCGCTCATGCTCATCCCGTTCATGCTGGTGCCGACCGTGAACATCGTCGTCTCGTACCTCGCGATGGCCGCCGGGTTCGTACCCATCTGCAACGGTATCCAAATCCCTTGGACAATGCCGCTCGGAATCTCGGGCTTCTTCGCGACCAACTGGGTCGGAGCCCTTTTGCAAATTTCCTTGCTTGTACTCGGCGTATTCCTATACATGCCCTTCATCAAGATGATGGACAAGCAGTACCTGTCCGACGAGCAGAAGGCGATTGAAACGCCGATCGAGGAGGACGATATCGACCTCGATGACCTCTCCTTCGACGACCTGTAAGGCCACCCCGCTCCCGTGCGTCCGCCCGACGACCTTTACGTCGCGGCGGACGCCCCCTAATTCATTCGAGAGATTGGATCGCACCATGTGGGCAATCATCGGAACCTGGCGCATGGCCCTCGAGGGAATCCAAGGCGCAACCCCCGCCCTGGCGAACGGCGGCTCGGCTGCAGACGCCGTGGAGCGCGCGGTGCGCGCGGTCGAGGACTTCCCCTATTTCAAATCGGTCGGCTATGGGGGACTCCCCAACGAGCTGATGCAAGTCGAGCTTGACGCGGCATTCATGGATGGTGACACGCTCGAATTCGGAGCGGTCGGCGCCGCGAGGAACATCGCGAACCCCGTCTCTGTCGCCCGGAGCCTCGCCGCGTCGGACGCCAACAACCTGCTCGTGGGGGACGGCGCCACCGAGTATGCTGTGAACCAGGGCTTCGAGATCAAGAACATGCTGACGGACCGGGCGAAAATCTACTATCGGCGCCGCCTCGAAGCGGAAGGCCGCGTGACGCCGGGCGAAGAACGCCACCTGGGCGAGCCTGAAGCCGAGCAGGAGGCCGCGCGGGGCGCGATGCCCGGCCGCGACCGCGAGCGTGAGAATCCCGCGGGCCACGACACCGTGGGCGTAGTCGCGCTCGACGCGAGCGGTTCGATGGCAGCAGCCACATCCACGAGTGGCTTGTTCATGAAGAAGCCGGGACGCGTCGGCGACTCTCCCGTGCCCGGTGCGGGATTCTACGTCGACAGCAAAATCGGCGGAGCGGCCTCGACCGGATTGGGCGAGGACGTCATGAAGGGCTGCGTAGGCTACGAGATCGTTCGGCTCATGGGCGAGGGTCTCGACCCTCAGTGCGCTTGCGAGCGGGCCATCGCCACCTTCACGCGCAAGCTCCGTGCCCGTCGCGGTCACGCGGGAGATATCTCCTTCGTCGCCGTCGACAGCCGAGGTCGCTGGGGAGCGGCCAGCAACATCGAGGGATTCTCGTTCGTCGTCGCGACGCAAAGCGACCCTGCACGCGTTTACCTCACCCATTCCCAGCCGGACGGCAGCTGTGTGCACGAGCCAGCGAGCCGGGAATGGCTCGAGGAGTACATGGCCTCACGGACCGCGCCGCTTGCGTGATCTAGCACACAGCCCCACCTGGTCGCCCGTCGCCCATGGGACCGCCCCTACGAAAGGACCGATAAACGATGCACGACACGAAAATCGTTCACACCCCCATCGACCGTGCACTGGAACAGAGGATTTTCGACTTCGTCGACGCGCTTTCAGATGAGCTCATAGCTGCGATACGCGATATCGTCAGAATCAAGAGCGTCCAGGGCGACGCGTCGGACGGCGCCCCCTTCGGACTCGGCCCACGCGCAGCGCTCGACGCCACGCTCGATCGCTGCCGTCGAATGGGATACGAGACACGCGACCTCGACGGTTACCTCGGCTACGCGACATGGGGCACGCCTGGGGATGACGGCTATGTCTGCGCTCTCGGCCATCTTGACGTGGTCCCCGAGGGCGAGGGATGGAATTATGGTCCCTACAGCGGACACCTCGAGGACGGCGTGATATACAGCCGCGGCGTCCTGGACAATAAGGGGCCGATCTACGCCTGCCTCTATGCCATGGAGGCGTTGCGCCGTGCCGGGATCAAACCCGTTCGTGAACTGCGCATTATGTTCGGCTGCAACGAGGAATCGGGGTTCGGAGACCTCGTCCACTACCTCGAGACCGAGCCGGCGCCCGTCGCGGGATTCACCCCGGACTGCAAGTATCCGGTCGTGTACGCCGAGCGCGGGCGGGCACTCGTCAGGCTTGTCCTCCCGTCGGCCGAGCTCAACCACTACATGGACTTCGTCAACACCTACGTTCTGAACGCGAAGCCGAGCGGCGAGCGACTCGGCGTCGCCGTGCACGATGACGAGTTCGGCGACCTCGAGGTGAGGAACTACCGCCTGCTTGACGCGGACGGGATGCCGGCGGTCGAGCTCGCCCTGAGCTATCCGGCAAATGTCTCTGTGAACGAGCTGCTCGAGCGGCTTCGGAGTACGGTCACGAAAGACAACGCCACTGTGCATCTCGTACGGAACTTCGACCCTGTCCGCTTCGAGCGCGACTGTCAGCTCTGCCGTGATCTGCAATACGCCTACGAGCGAGTGACCGGCGCCGACGGCACCCCCGTCACAACCACCGGCGGCACGTATGCCAAGCTCATGCCCAACATCGTGCCCTTCGGCCCATCCTTTCCCGGCCAGAAGGGCATCGGTCACCAGCCGAACGAATGGATGACCGTCGCGGACATCATTACGAACGCCAAGATCTACGCACTCGCCTTCTACCTGCTTGCATGCAGCCGTTGATCCACCAGATCTGAGGAGCATTCCATGTCGTCAAAGAAACACCGAAAACGCAGTGACCGTAGTCAGGACCACTGCTCGCAACCGAGTCCGCGCCCACGGCCCGGAACAGCTCGGGCCGTGCAGATCGAGCCAGCGTCACTCTCCCACCGCTTCTTCGCGTACCTGATCGACTGGTATCTCGGTGCTCTCTGCACGATGATCCCGATCTCCGTCATCGCGCAGTGGCAAACGGGTGACATGACGATCATCAACCTCCTCGACATCCCCTCCCCGTGGGGCCTCGTCGCGGGGGCCGCCGGAACCCTGCTTGGGGCAACGTACTACGTCGCCTTCCCCGCGCGCGTCTGGAAAGGCCAGACCCCAGGCAAGCATCTGTGCAACGTCGTCATCGCCAATCCCGACGGTACGGCACCGAGTGTACGGCAGCTGCTGATTCGCCAGGTGCTCGGACTGATCATCATCGACGGGGCACTCGTTTCCGCGAGCTCCATCTGGCACCAGATGCTCACCGTCGCCACACGCATCAACTTCGTGACCCCGCTCATGTACATCGGGTTCGCCCTGTCGGCGATAAGCATCCTCATGATCGTCCTGAGGCGGGACCACCGCTGCATTCACGATTTCTTGGCGGGCACCGAGGTGCTTGCCAAACCAAGGCCGTATACTGAGGCTGAAGCCGATCGGAGGGCGCACACGATTGACTAACTCGCGGTGTCAAGCCGGCCACCGCACCCCCCTCACACATATGTAAACTTCCGATTTGGAGGCACACGATGAAGATTGTCATGATTTACGACCAGATCCAGTCCGGCATGGGCGCCAAGGATGACAGGATGGTCCCTCTCGGCATTCTGAAGGAACCGGTCGGTCCCGCGATCATGATGGAGCCTTACTTGAAGGAGCACGACGGACACGTCATCGCGACGCTTTACTGCGGCAACGGCACCTATATGGCCAATCCCGACGAGACCGCGCGCAAACTTGTCGCGATGGTCGGCAGGCTCAACCCCGACGTAGTCATCTGCGGTCCCGCTTTCAATTACGCCGAATTCGCCGAGATGAGCGCCCGCGTGGCCTCCGACATCGATGCGACGGGAACGATCCCCGCCGTCGCCGCAATGTCAGAGGAAAACGCCGACACCATCGCCCGCTACTGCCACGCCGTGCCGATCGTCCGCACCCCCAAGAAGGGTGGCGTCGGACTTAACGCGGCGCTGAAATCGCTCGCGAAGCTCGCGGCAGGACTAGCCGACGGAAAGGACGTCTCAAGTCTGCGCGAGAAGATCTGCTACTGATTCGACTGACCACCGATACCGCCGGGCCAAGGGGGGACCGCATGAACCCAACCCATGATTCCGAGAGCTCCGATCTCCTTCGGGAGGGCCGGACGAGGTGCCGCCGACGTTTCTCCGAGCCCGGTTCGGGGCCCCGTCGCACCTCCGAAGCCGTCAGGCGGGTGCGCGCGATGCGAGAGGAGCGCGTGCGCAAGGTCTACGCGCAGCTTGAAGATGCCATATCAGCAAACGAGCAGGGGGAGCGTGCGGGAACCCAGGAACGCATCGGCCATCCACGCGCGAAAATAGACTTCAAGGCGGAAATCGCGCGACTCAAGAACCTGAGACGTCAGGCGCGCGTCCGCTTCATCATCACGCTGCTCTCCGTCGTAACGTCAGCACTACTCCAGGCCTATGCCATGAAGGCGTTCGTCCAACCGTCCAACCTGCTCTCGAGCGGCTTTACCGGCCTCGCGATCCTAATCGATCGCATCACCTCCCTGTTCGGCGTCTCGTTCCCCACCTTCGCGGGCATGATCGCCCTAAATATACCGGTCGCCATCATCAGCTGGAACAGCATCTCGAAGCGCTTCGTGGTGTTCTCGATGATTCAAGTCCTACTCGCAAGCTTCTTCCTTCGCGCTCTCTCGTTCCAGCCAATTCTGCACGACACAATCTTGACGGTCGTTTTCGGCGGGTTCCTCTACGGCCTCGCGATCGCGATCGCACTTGTCGGAGGGGCGTCGACAGCAGGAACCGATTTCATCTCGCTCATGGTCTCAAACAAGATCGGCAAGGGTATATGGGGCTTCATCTTTGCCGGTAACTGCGTCGTTCTCGTGATCTTCGGCTCCATGTTCGGCTGGACCGCCGCTGCCTACTCAATCATCTTTCAGTTCATCTCGACCAAGACGATCGAGCTGTTCTACCATCGCTACGACCGTGTGACCCTGCAGATCATAACCACGAAGCCCGACGAGGTACTCGAGTCCTATTGCAAAAAATACCATCATGGCTCCTCCTGCTTCGAGGGAATCGGCGGGTATAGCCGCGAGACCTATTGGCTCATCAACACTGTCGTGAGTTCCTACGAAGTAAACGATATCGTCGCACTCGTCCGAATCGTAGACGGCGGCGCCGTGGTCAATGCGTTTCGCACCGAGAACTTCTTCGGAAACTTTTATCGCGACCAACCAAATTAACCGGCACGCCCCCCCGCCGAAGTTCCGCCTGGTGGGCAGAGGTCTCGCCCGGTAGGCCAATATCCCGGCTAATGCAAGCCCCTTACGCCGAGAAGAAATCCGCATCCGCCACGCGTCCGGGACGCAGACGCGCCGGATCGATTGAAACATGCGCCCAGACGAGCGCCTCCCGCCGATCCACGTTGTAGCCGGGGCCCTGCGCACAGAAGGCGGAGCCCAGTGTGTTGGACAGGCCTACCGTCGCATCATTGACCGCCCCGCCTCGCTTCCGCAGCGTTATGGCAGGGGCGGTAGCCCACATATTCAAGCGCAATAGAGTCCCGTCCATCGGAATACGCGGCCATCTCAAGCGCATATGAGCCAATCTCCGAGACGGTCGACGAGTGACGCGCACTCCCCCGCAAGAGTCGGGGCTACGGGCTTGCGCTGGACCTCACCCATAAGTTAGATGTGAACCTCCTACAGCCGCTCATGCCAAGTCCCCCGAGCAGGGGATTCTCGTCGATGGGCTTGAGCTCCGCAGAGACCTCATAAGTGATCGTAAACGATTCTGCATCGTAGATACGCACCTGATTGATTATCCCCGCCCACGCGCCGCCGTGATCGAAGCCGGCGCGCCAATCCTTCGCGCGCAGAACGCTGCCTGCCACCTTCAACCCACGCGTGATGCTCGCCTTGGGCACCGCTACTCGCGCGGTACACGTGCGCGGAAAACACGTCCGGCCACGTCCATTCCTCGAAGAGGGCAGCAATCCCTTCGAGCAGTTCGATGATGCCCGCACCGCGCAGAGCCGAACCGAATAAGCAGGGGAAGATTGCGAGTGCGGTGACGAGCAGGCGAAGCATGGCTGCGGAGAGGTGCACCTTCATGGCCGTTCGTCTCCCCTCCCATCGCTTATGAGACGAGGCGTGTTTCGGAAGTATGCAGCAAATTTAGGACGTGCCGAACACACGGGGGTTTGCGATAATAAACCCGCAGGTAGATCGATTGGACATGTACAGTGTGGTTGGACTATCGGGATTTTACGGCATACTTCCGAAATCACGCCTCAAAATGATTCGTTCCTCCGTCCCCAAGGGATCAACGGAATGCAACAGGTTGAGCATACGCAAGCGAGCGGCCCCCAGAGCGTACAAGGTGGCATGAAAAAGGCAGGGCATTGACCTTTTGGTCATGCCCTGCCTTTTGAATGACAGATTGTAGCTCTGTGGGCCGCGCAGCGACGGAGGTCGCCGCCGTTCGTTAGAACGGCGGAACTAGTTACTCCTCGTCGTCGTCCTTGGCCTCTTCGGCGTCGTCGGTATCCACGAGCTGGTTGAGCAGCTCGTCGAGGGAAGCCATGTCCTCGTTGATGGCACCGTTGGCGGGAGCCTTCTTGTCGTCGATCGGGGCGCCCAGGAGCTCCTCGTCGGCGTCGGCGTGATGCGTCGGCGTGGCAGAGGTGCCCAGCAGGATGTCGTCCGGACCGTCGGGGCTAAAGACCATCTGCAGCAGCTGCGAGAGGTCTTCCTCGTCGGCAACGTCGTCGTTGTTCTCGAGGATGTAGAGCAGGTCGTGGGCCTCCAGGCCGTCACGGAGCTCCTCGATCGCCTTTGCACCGATACCGTCGATGCGCAGCAGATCCTCCTCGGACTTGCCGACCAGGTCGCCGACCGTCTCGATGCCGACCTCGCTGAACTTGTTGGTCCAGCGCTGCGACACGCCCAGGTCGTCGAACAGGTACAGGCGGGCCTTCTCGGCGGAGATGGTGTGGCCGTTGCGGGTGAACGAACCGTCAGCACCGCCGAACTCGTCGTAGCCGGCCCAGTCGAGCTGCTGCGGGAGCTGCTCGTCCAGGTCCTTGAGCTCCACGGGGGCCCACTCGGGCAGCGACTTGGCGTTGGGCGAAGCCGGGCCGTCGATGTCGACATAGCCGTCGGCCGTGCGATACGTCAGCTTGGCGTTGGCGTACGGCTTGAGGCCGGTACCGGCAGGGATCTTCTTACCGACGATGACGTTGGACTTAAGGTCGAGCAGGTGGTCGACCTTGCCCTCGATGGCAGCCTCGGTAAGGACGCCGGCGGTGCGGATGAACGAGGCGCTCGACAGCCAGGAGTCGATGTTGGACGCGACCTTGAGCGTACCCAGGATGACGGGCTCGGCCACGGGAGCCTGACCGCCCAGACGGGCGACGCGCTCGACCTCGTCGGCGAACTCGTAGCGGTCGACGTACTGGCCGAGCAGGTACTTGGAGTCGCCGGGGTTGGTGATCTGAACGCGACGCAGCATCTGGCGTGCGAGCACCTCGATGTGCTTGTCGTTCAGGTCGACGCCCTGGCTGGTGTAGACGTCCTTGACGCTCTCGACGAAGGTGTGCATCGTCGACTCGATGTCGGTCAGCTTGCGCAGGTTGCGGAAGTTGACGAAGCCCTTGGTGATCTGGTCGCCGGCGCGAACCTCGCAGCCGTCCTCGATCTCGGGCATAAAGCGCACCGAAGCGGGGACGCGACGCTCGTCGAGGACACGGGTGTGATCCTCGGAGTCGGTGAGCGTCAGCACGTACTCGGACTTCTCGGGCTTAATCGAGAGGTGACCGGAGTACGGAGCCAGCTCGGCCTCGCGACCCAGAATCTTCTCGTTGACGTTGCCGACGATATCGAACATACGGCTGACCGTAGGCAGACCCTGCGTAATATCGTCGACGCCGGCGACGCCGCCGGAGTGAATGGTACGCATCGTAAGCTGCGTACCGGGTTCGCCGATGGACTGGGCGGCAATAATGCCGACCGCGGTACCGATGGCGACCGGACGACGGGTGGAAAGATCCCAGCCGTAGCACTTCTGGCACACGCCGTACTTGGAGCGGCAGGTGAGCAGCGCGCGGAGCTTGACCTTCTTGAGGCCCGCATCGACCATCTTCTGGATGTCGGCGACCTTCTCGATGTAGCCGTCCTGCTCAAAGAGCACGGTGCCATCGGGAGCCACGACGTCCTCAATGAAGCAACGGCCGACGAGGTCGGTGTTGAGGTCGGTGGTGCCGGGGATGATGAGGTTGTAGGTGACGCCCTCGTGCGTACCGCAGTCCTCCTCGCGGACGATGACGTCCTGGGCCACGTCGACCAGACGACGGGTCAGGTAACCAGAGTCCGAGGTGTGGGATGCGGTATCGACCAGGCCCTTACGGGCGCCGTAGGTCGAAATGAAGTACTCGAGCGGCAGCAGGCCCTCGCGGAAGTTCGCCTTAATGGGAAGGTCGATCGTCTCGCCGGACATGTCTGCCATCAGGCCACGCATGCCGCCGAGCTGACGCAGCTGGGTCTTAGAACCACGGGCGCCGGAGTCGGCCATCATGTAGAGCGGGTTCTCCTCGTCGAACAAGTCGAGCATGAGCGCTGCGACCTTGTCGGTACAAGCGGTCCACTCGTTAACGACTTCGATGTGGCGCTCCGTCTCGTTGATGAAGCCCTCCTCGAAGTACTCGTTGATCTGGTCGACGTTAGCCTGGGCGCGGTCGAGCAGCTCCTGCTTCTCATCAGGGATGAGAGCGTCCCACACCGAGATGGTGAGGCCGGCGCGGGTAGCGTAGTGGAAGCCGGAGTACTTGATGGCGTCAAGAATCGGGCCGACCTTGGCCTCGGGGTAACGATCGCAGCAGTCGGCAACCAGCTTGGCCACATCGCCCTTGACCATCTTGTAGTTCATGAACTCGTAGTCTTCGGGCAGGCACTGGCGGTTGAAGATGATGCGGCCGATAGAGGTCTCGAAGCGCGCGGTCTTGTTGCCGGTGACATCGTAGTCGACGAACTCGTTCTTGCCGTTCTTGACGCGGAAGATACGGGTGCCGTCCTCGTTGATGACGTTGGCGTTCTCGGCGGACACGCGGACCTGGATCTTGGCCTGCATGTCGACCTCGGAGCGGCAGTCATAGGCGTGCAGCGCGTCGTCGAAGCTGGCGAACACGTGGTTCTCGCCGGGCAGACCATCGCGGACCTGGGTCAGGTAGTACACACCGATGATCATGTCCTGCGAGGGGATGTTGACCGGCTTGCCGGATGCCGGCGAGCGCAGGTTGTTCGCAGAGAGCATGAGCACGCGAGCCTCGGCCTGAGCCTGGCTGGACAGCGGCACGTGGACAGACATCTGGTCGCCGTCGAAGTCGGCGTTGAAGGGCGAGCAGACCAGCGGATGCAGGTGGATAGCCTTGCCCTCGACCAGCACCGGCTCAAAGGCCTGGATGGACAGACGGTGCAGGGTCGGTGCACGGTTGAGCAGCACGACGCGGCCGTCGATGACCTCTTCGAGGATATCCCACACAAAGGTGGCACCGCGGTCGATAGCGCGCTTGGCGCCCTTGATGTTCTCGACCTTGCCGAGCTCGACCAAGCGCTTCATGACGAAGGGCTTGAAGAGCTCCAGCGCCATGGTCTTGGGCAGACCGCACTGGTGAAGCAGCAGCTTGGGGTCGGTAACGATTACCGAACGGCCGGAGTAGTCGACACGCTTACCCAGCAGGTTCTGACGGAAACGACCCTGCTTGCCCTTGAGGGCCTCAGCGAGCGACTTGAGCGGGCGACCGCCACGGCCAGAGACCGGGCGACCACGACGGCCGTTGTCGAACAGGGCGTCCACGGACTCCTGGAGCATGCGCTTCTCGTTGTTCACGATGATCGCAGGGGCGTCCAGGTCGAGCAGGCGCTTGAGTCGGTTGTTACGGTTGATCACGCGACGATACAGGTCGTTGAGGTCGGACGCGGCGAAGCGGCCGCCGTCGAGCTGGACCATCGGGCGCAGATCGGGCGGAATGACCGGGATGACGTCCAGGATCATGTTCGCGGGGCTGTTGCCACCCTTCAGGAAGGCATCAACGACCTCAAGGCGCTTGACGGCCTTCTCGCGCTTCTGCTTCTGGGAGTCCTCGTCGGCGATGATGGCCTTGAGCTTCTCGGCCTCGGAAGGAAGGTCGATGGCAGCGAGCAGGTCGCGGACGGCCTCGGCACCCATACCACCCTTGAAGTACATGGAGTAGTAGCGGGTCATCTCGCGGAACAGCGGCTCATCGGAGATGAGGTCGCGCTCGGTGAGCTTCATGAAGGCGTTGAAGGCGTCCGTACGGAGCTGCTTCTCGTCCTTGCACTCTTCCTCGATGTCGACGATACCGGAGGCGATCTCCTCGGGGGTCAGCGGCTCCTCATCGGAGAACTCGTCAAAGTTCTCGGGGTTGCCCTGCTCCTTGAGGGACTCGATCTGGCGGGCGCACTCAGCATCGATCTCTTCCAGATCGGCGGCGAGCTCCTCGCGCAGGTCGTCGGCGTCGGCCTCGCGGGCCTCATAGTCGACCTCGGTGATGATGTAGCTGGCAAAGTACAGAACCTTCTCGAGGTCCTTGGACTTGATGTCGAGCATACGGCTCATCGGGAAGCTCGTGGGGCTCTTGAAGTACCAGATGTGGGACACGGGAGCGGCGAGCTCGATGTGGCCCATGCGGTCGCGACGCACCTTGGCCGAGGTGACCTCGACGCCGCAGCGCTCGCAGACGATGCCCTTAAAGCGGATGCCCTTGTACTTGCCGCAGGAGCACTCCCAGTCCTTGGCGGGACCGAAGATCTTCTCGCAGAACAGGCCGTCCTTCTCGGGCTTGAGGGTACGGTAATTGATGGTCTCCGGCTTCTTGACCTCGCCGTGCGACCAGGAACGGATCTGGTCGGCGGAGGCAAGGGAGATCTTTACCGAGTCAAAATCAGTAGCTTCGAAATCTGCCACAGTCAACTACTCCTTATCAGTGGTCGTGGCGGCGACAGCCTCGGGTGCCTCGGCGGTCTCGGCATCCTCGGCCTCGACGTCGGCGTCAACGCCGGCGAGCGCAGCCAGGTCGTCGAGAGCGGAGGTCTCCTCGGCGGTCACAGGGGCGGAGGCGTCCTCGTCGGCATCGTGCATGGGCTCGATGTCCAGTGCGAGGGAGCGGATCTCCTTGACGAGAACCTTGAAAGACTCGGGGATACCCGGGACAGGAACGTTCTCGCCCTTGACGATGGACTCGTAGGTCTTGACGCGGCCCACGGTATCGTCGGACTTGACGGTCAGGATCTCCTGCAGGACGTTGGAAGCACCGTAAGCGTACAGTGCCCAAACTTCCATCTCACCGAAGCGCTGGCCGCCGAACTGAGCCTTGCCGCCCAGAGGCTGCTGGGTAACCAAGCTGTAAGGGCCGGTCGAACGGGCGTGGATCTTGTCGTCGACCATGTGGCCGAGCTTGAGGATGTAGGACGTACCCACGGTAATGGGCTCGCGGAACTCCTCGCCGGTGCGGCCGTCGAACAGGCGGGTCTTGCCGCGCTCGTCAAGCTGGGTGACGAACTCGGGGCGCATGTGATCGCCAAAGGCAGCGGTGGCCTTGTTGAGCATGTTCTTGTTGGCACGACGAATGACCTCGGCGATCTCGTCCTCCTTGGCGCCGTCGAAGACGGGCGTGGCGGTGAAGAACGGACCGGGGACGTACTTGTCGGAGTCGGCCTGCTCGGTATCCCAACCGCAGGCAGCAGCCCAACCAAGGTGGCACTCGAGCAGCTGGCCGACGTTCATACGCGAAGGAACGCCCAGCGGGTTGAGGATAACGTCGATCGGGGTACCGTCAGCCATGTAGGGCATGTCCTCGACCGGCAGAACGTTACAGATAACACCCTTGTTGCCGTGGCGGCCGGCGATCTTATCGCCCTGCTGGATCTTACGACGCTGGGCGACGTAGACGCGCACCTGCTCGTTGACGCCGGGGGCCAGGTCGTCGCCGTTCTCGCGGCTAAAGCGGACGACGTCGATGACGCGGCCGTACGCGCCGTGAGGCATCTTAAGGGAAGTGTCGCGAACGTCGTGAGCCTTGGCACCGAAGATGGCGCGCAGCAGGCGCTCCTCGGCGGTCAGAGCGCTCTCGCCCTTAGGCGTGACCTTGCCGACCAGGATGTCGCCAGGGCCGACCTCGGCGCCGATGCGGATGATGCCGTCCTCGTCGAGGTTGGCAAGCATGTCCTCGGAGAGGTTCGGGATCTCGCGGGTGATCTCCTCGGGGCCGAGCTTGGTGTCGCGGGCGTCGATCTCGTGACGGGTGATGTTGATGGTCGTCAGCAGGTCCTCGGCCACCAGGCGCTCGGACACGACGATACCGTCCTCGTAGTTAAAGCCTTCCCACGGCATGTAGGCCACGGTGAGGTTCTGGCCCAGTGCGAGCTCGCCGTGATCGGTCGAAGGACCGTCGGCCAGGGGCTCGCCCTGCTCAACGGTGTCACCGACGCGCACGAGTGGACGGTGGTTGATGCAGGTGGACTGGTTGGAGCGCTGGTACTTGGCCAGGTGATACTCGTCCATGCCGCCGGCATGCTTGACGATGATCTTGGCGGCGTCGGCAAAGATGACCTCGCCGGCATTCTTGGCCAGGGTGACCTCGCCGGAGTCCAGAGCGGCGCGACGCTCCATGCCGGTACCGACATAGGGAGCGGCGGGGTGAACCAGCGGCACGGCCTGGCGCTGCATGTTGGCGCCCATCAGCGTACGCTTGGCGTCGTCGTGCTCAAGGAACGGGATCAGCGTGGCTGCGACGGAGAGCATCTGACGCGGCGAGACGTCCATGTAGTCGACGTCCTCGACGGGCACGTCGGCGGGAGCGCCGAAGGAGCCATCGAAGTCGCGGGTACGGGCGATCACGCTATGCGGACGAACGATCTTGCCCTCGGCATCGGTCGTGATGAACTCGTTGGTCTTGGGATCGAGCGGCGTGTTGGCCGGCGCGATGACGTGCTTCTCTTCCTCGTCAGCGGTCATCCAGTCGATCTGGTCGGTGGCAACGCCGTTCTCGACGCGGCGGAACGGAGCCTCGATGAAGCCGTACTCGTTGACGCGGGCGTAGAGGGCGAGCGAACCGATCAGGCCGATGTTGGGGCCTTCGGGGGTCTCGATCGGGCACATGCGGCTGTAGTGCGAATTGTGAACGTCGCGGACGGCCGTCGGCACGTTGGTGCGGCGGCTGGAGCCGGACTTGTGGCCGGCAAGACCACCAGGGCCGAGTGCGGACAGACGGCGCTTGTGGGTCAGACCGGTCAGGGGGTTCGCCTGGTCCATGAACTGCGAGAGCTGCGAGGAACCGAAGAACTCCTTGATGGAGGCCACGATCGGGCGGATGTTGATGAGCGACTGCGGGGTGATCTCGTCGATGTCCTGGGAGCTCATGCGCTCACGGACGACGCGCTCCATACGGCTCATGCCGATACGGAACTGGTTGGCGACGAGCTCGCCGACGGTGCGGATACGGCGGTTGCCGAAGTGGTCGATGTCGTCGACCTTGAAGCCCTGCTCGCCGGCAGCGAGGGACAGCAGGTAGCGCAGCGTCGCGACGATATCCTCGTCAGTGAGCACCGTGACCTCTTCCTCGGTGGTGAGGTTGAGCTTCTTATTGACCTTGTAGCGACCGACGCGGGCCAGGTCGTAGCGCTGCGGGTTAAAGAGCAGACCCTCGAGCAGGCTGCGGGAAGCGTCCACGGTGGGAGGCTCGCCCGGGCGCAGGCGACGGTAGATCTCGATGAGGGCATCCTCGCGGGTGAGGGCGGTATCGCGCTCCAGGGTGCGCTTGATCACATCGGAGTTGCCCAGCAGCTCGATGATGTCGTCATTGGTGACGGCGATGCCAAGGGCGCGCAGGAACATCGTGGCGCTCTGCTTGCGCTTACGGTCGATGGAGACCATGAGCTGGTCGCGCTTGTCGACCTCGAACTCGAGCCAGGCACCGCGGGACGGGATGATCTGGGCCTTGTAGATCTTCTTGCCCGAATCCATCTCGGAGCTGTAGTACACACCCGGGGAGCGGACGAGCTGCGAGACGACGATTCGCTCGGTACCGTTGATGATGAAGGTGCCCTGATCGGTCATCATGGGGAAGTCGCCCATGAAGACGAGCTGCTCCTTGATCTCGCCGGTCTCCTTGTTGGTGAGACGGACGTCGGTCAGAAGCGGAGCCTGATAGGTCATATCCTTCTCGCGGCACTCCTCGACGGTGTGCGCGGGGTCGCCGAACTGATGCTCGCCGAAGGTAACCTCGAGAACATGGTTCTGGCTCTGGATGGGGCTGGATTCCTTGAACGCCTCACGAAGGCCCTCGTCCTTAAAACGCTCAAAGGATTCCCTTTGAACAGAGATAAGGTTGGGGAGCTCCATGGCCTCCGGGATTTTCCCGAAGCTGACGCGCTTGCGCTCAGTGGCAGTGTATGCGTAGGTCACCAGGTTTTTCCTCCTTCACGGAAATGCTCGGTGGGTTGGCGAGGCATAGCTTCGCCAGTTATCGCAACCTAATAGTTTATCAGGTACCGACCGTTGGGCAAGAAAAGCCTTGACGCGATTGAGTTTTTGGAGTAGCAAAGTTTTTCGACAGAAAAGGTGCAGGTAGATAGGTATGTATCGAACATCTGTTCATATATTTTATGTGAACAGAGAGCCAGCAATCGCAGCTCTTATAAAAACGGGTGCAGACCGAAGTCCGCACCCGTACCGTTTCAGCCATGACAGATCAGCAGGTAGAGGGCTGACAGCGAACGGGCATCAGAGCGAACAAGTTGACATGAAAAGAGGACGGCATTGACCTTCTGGTCATGCCGCCCTCTTTGAATGGCAAATTGTCGCTCTGATGCCCGTGCAGCGTCGAGCCGTTACGCGGTTTGGTAAAACCGCGTTAACGTTTTAGACCGCCGCGCTCGTCGATAGCGTCCCAGAAGGCGCTGGCAAAGCGAGGATCGCTTGCGGCCATGAGGGCGTTGGTGGCCATCCAGCCAGACGGGGTGCCGGTGTCGTAGCCCGACAGTGGGTCGATGACGACAGCGTACATAGCCTCGCGGTCGAGCGAGCGGGCCATGGCGTCGGTAAGCTGGATCTCGCCGCCCTTGCCGGCCTGCTGATCGGCGAGCAGGTCCATGACCAGCGGGCTCAGCAGGTAGCGACCGACGATGTACAGGTTGGACGGAGCCGCCTCGGGAGCGGGCTTCTCAACCAGACCGCCGATGCGCCAGACAGCGCCCGGCTCTGCGTCGCCGGCGTCCTCAAAACCCTCGAGCGAGCCAACACGATCGCCAGCGATGACACCATAGCGGCTGACTTCCTCGGGAGCGCACGCGGCAACGGCGATAACCGAAGCGCCACCGTGCTCCTTGGAAACGGCAAGCATCTTGTCGCAGATGTCACGGTTAGGCACAACGTAGTCGCCCAGAAGAACCAGGAAGTTCTCCCCTGCCACGGCGTCGGCAGCAGAGCGAATGGCATGACCGAGGCCCTTGGGCTCGTACTGATAACGGAAGTCGACCGGCATGCCGCCCGCGTGGGCAACAGCGTCGGCGTAAGCATCCTTACCGCGCTCGCGCAGCAGATTCTCGAGCGAGCGATCGGGCTGGAAGTAGCTCAGCAGCTCGGGCTTACCGGGAGAGGTAACGATAATGGCGTCGTCGACCTCCTCGGGGTCGAGTGCCTCCTCAACGACATACTGAATGACCGGCTTGTCGAGCACCGGCAGCATCTCTTTAGGCGTGCATTTAGTGCCAGGCAGAAAACGCGTGCCGAGACCGGCGGCGGGGATGATTGCCTTCATGTTATTCAAGGATCCTTTCGCAGGCGCAGAATACGCCCTGTGCGTGCGGCACAACGGCCGCAGACCAAATTGCGATACCGGAGTATCTTACCGCCGGAGACATCCGTCGCCGTAAGGCAAACGCAATTCTTCAGCAGGTCAACGCAAATTATT
>ERZ1031746.26-NODE-26-length-87195-cov-14.842036_pt1 | contig 87195 bp, 79 predicted proteins | sample MGYA00518171_ERZ1031746 | MGnify/ENA primary metagenome ERZ1031746 (study PRJEB33719, sample SAMN04261238) | wastewater metagenome | biome: rural village; feature: human; material: feces | host: Homo sapiens | place: El Salvador | collected 2013-01-07 ...
AGGAGGATCATGGTGCCGCCTTTGACCTTGTGTGCCTATATGAAAAAAGGCCCCAACTTGCGTTGGAGCCTCATTCAATGCTCGGGTGGAGACGAGGGGGATCGAACCCCTGACCTCTTGACTGCCAGTCAAGCGCTCTCCCAGCTGAGCTACGCCCCCGTGCGAAGAAGTACTATACGGGAACTCGGGCAGCGATGCAAGGACAATTTTGGAAAAACTTTCGCCGCCGCGGCCGTGGATACGGACGCGGAAACGGGCCGCGTTGCCCCGAGATGCCCTTTCCGCCCGCCTATCCGGCTCCAGTCCGGTCGCTCCCGGGGACCTCCCGCCACGAAAGCGGCCCATCTTCTACGCTCGTCCGGCACTGCCCGACCATGCAGTCTTGGGCAAAAATAAAACCGCAGGTAGACGTCCTGCGGTTTTCCCGAAACGAAGGGTATGGTCGAGGGGTGTGGGTTAAAAGTAGCGGATACCCTGGTTTCGTGATAGCGGTATTTCGGGGAGCCTACCCAAGGTGCTCGGGCCCCTGCCTGACGCCGATTCAGGAAGACGATTCAAAGCAGATTCAAAGTGTATATACAAGAGAAACGTATATCTATGCACAAGTCAGTGGTGGATAGTTGTGGATAGCCAGAAGAAACACGAGGATTCGAGAAGGAAAAGCTAAAACGAAAGCGGTTTCCCTGAATAACTGAATATCAGAGAAACCGCTGGTAGACGGTGGTGGGCCCTCCGGGATTCGAACCCAGAACCCAGGGATTATGAGTCCTTACTTAAAACCGAAAACAACTGCTGAAATGTAAATCAATGAGTGGATAAAAGCGGACTATAATTCCTCCCACCTGTAGGGCCATCTCATCTGCTTGTCTACTGCTACCAAAGGTAGCATAATATAGCTAGCGACAGGAGCATGAGGGTCCTGCAATCCCGAGGGGAAGTACCTTATGACCAGCGGAAAGTTTTTATTGCACCACTAGTCGCGAGATGCTTTACGAGAGCGCTTACAAGGAATCTTACATTTGTCCGAACTGTGATGCTGATGTTTGGTATGAGGGCAGCGACAAAGACGAAGCCCTTCGAAATGCCCGCAAGTACGCCGCCGACACGCACGACACGGGTAAAGTTGAAATAGCGAAATAATGAGGCGGGCGCGGCAAATCATTATCGCGCCCGACATTGAGAAAGGGTTAACCAGGACTAAACCAGGACTAAACCAGGACTAAACCATGGCTAAACGATACCCATTATCACGCGCATCAAAGGAATATGAGCATCTGGCAGACCTCTATCCTTGGCTGCCAAAGCTCATTGCCCCATATCCCGAGATGCAAACAGGAGACAAGTCCTGTCTTGAAATGTCACGGGGGATCCCGGAGGTATGCTCGTCAAAGACCGGCATCCCCATTCAAATGGCGCTCGCCGCCGCTTTCGGTGATGGCCGGTGGGTCATGCCGGATGATTTGCCATGGCTCGCTCGCTGGCAGGCTTGTAGGCAGGTCTATAGGATTGACGAGCGGGTCGCGGCGGAGCTCGCGACGCAGGATCTCGACGGCGATCTGCCGACCGACGCTCTGCGCAGGATGCCGTATCCGATCCTGTATATCGATTGTCGCGTCCCGGTAAGCTATCAGACGTCTACGAGGTGGGCACACGGGTTTTTCGCCTACATTGATCGAGACGCGCGCGGAGAGCTCGACCTCGCCATCGTGTATATCATGGAGGACGGCACTCGATCCCGCCTGTCCCTGATAATCGAGGACGGCACGACCTTTGAATCTTGCTTGCAGCATATCGAGGATGTCGATCGGGAGATGGCAGAGATCTCAGAGGGTGCAATCGTCAAGACGCCTGACTGCGACCCTGATGCAAAGGCGAGGTTGCGCCATTGCGCAACCGTCACGCTCAACACTTTGCTATTCGTCTTGTCTGCCGAGAACGGCGCCGAGGTCATCTACTCCCCGCCAAAGAAGACAAAGGGGCAAAAGGTCGGTAAGCGCACGAATACCGAAACCGTCCGCATGCTTGGCGCTAAGCTCGGTAGAGCCATCGGGGCTGCTCGGCGGGCGGGATACCCGTCGTCCCATGGAGCGAGCGGGCGAACCGTGGCGCCACATGTTCGCCGCGCTCACTGGCAGAGCTTCTGGACCGGCAAGCGCAAGGGGCGAGATGACGGTAGGTTTGGCGATGAACTGGTAGTCAAATGGATACCGCCCATCCCTGTCAACCCCGGCGCGGGAAATGTGACGGAGACGATCCACATGACTAAGCAAGAGGATGAATCATGAGGACCATGGCAGATTTCAAAGCGCTTCGCGAGGCCTGTGGTCTTTCCCAGCAAAACGTTGCCGATGCGCTTGGTGTACACCTGCAGACGATTAAACGCTGGGAAAAGCCATCATTCCCCTACAACGTCCCGGACGATGCCTTCGATTATCTCGATGGCGTTGCCGAGTCGCAGGCGGAGAAGGTCGACTGCATGCTCCACGCTGCAGCTCAACAGATCGAACAATTCGGCAAGGACCACGTCTTGGTGCCGATTACTTACTACAGAGATCAGCAGATGTACGATGCATATGGTCGAGGCAAAGGCCCTTTTGGCTGGTCGAATGCCGTTGCGCGAAAACTTGCCTACGAGCTCGGCAAGCGCGGGGTTTCATGCTCTTTCCGTTACCCATCCGACTGCACCGTGAGCACCCCTGACGATGATTACTGGGTTCTGATAGACAAGAAGTGACCTTAAGGACATGCCGCCATAATGAAAGAGGCCCCTCATAATCCCTGGGTTCTGGGTTCGAATCCCGGAGGGCCCACCACCGTCTACCAGCGGTTTCTCTGAAATCCATTCGATCAGGGAAACCGCTTTCGTTTTGATTTTTCCTTCTCGAATCCTCTTGTTTCTTCTGTCTATCCGCCACTATCCGCCACAACACAATGCATAAAGGAGCATTTCGCCTGTATATACATTGTGGAGGCTCTGTGGAGCGCCGTTCTGAGTCGGCGGTGTGATGGGGGCCGCGGGTACCTTCTCCTTGCCTTAAGACCGTTTTGGATCTTTTACATTCCTGTGTAATAAAAATTCAAACAGTTGGTCCTAAAACGCTCTCCGCGATTCATGGGCGGTATTTGCCGCATTGGAACTAGATGATCTCAGGTTAGCTTGCGAGATGATCCATTTCGATACGATTGTTGGCCGCCAAGTCAATGAAGGCCTGGAACAGTTGTTCAGCAAGGCCATATGGGCACTTCCCGCCATCAGACTTGTCTCAATATCCTTGAGGATTGGAGCAAGTTATGACCAATCGTACAGTTGTCCATGGCGCAATTGTGGAAGCCGCCTCGGCGGTGCCCATCGACATCGCGATTGAATTCAAGCCGGGAATTCCCGGCATGACCATTCTGGGCATTCAGGATAATGCCGCCGTAGAGCTGCGAGGTATCGTCAGGTGCGCCCTCAGGGCGCAGGGATACACCCTGCCTCGAAACAGTGGCTCTATCGATGTCATGCCCTCGCCCGGCTATAACAGGGCCTTCTCTGGTCGAATCCGAGATGCAGGCTCCCTCGCGCTACCCATCGCACTCGGAATCCTAAGCGCCTCGGGGCAACTTGAGCCTGCGTATATCGAGGACAAGCTGTTTTTCGGCTCGCTCGACTTCGGTGGCAACGTCACCTCATGCCGGGGTACTATCGCTGTCGAGAACCTTTGCCAGGAGCTGAGTCTCCAAGGAATCGTCTCAGCTGCAACTCCACGCGGAATCAGGCCTTATCAATCGAGCCTTCAATCTTTGGACTCGATTTCAACTGACGCCCTAAGTAATCCCGAGAAGCTCATCGGAAGGACCATGCCGGCCGAACCCGAGCAATTGAGCCCAATTTACCCGCCCGCCGCCGTCTCAGCTGTGGCTGATGCGCTTGCGACCCACACGCCCATCCTCATCGAGACGGATAGCCCGGAACGCGCGGGAGAGGCGCTCCGGGCGTTCTTCCGTGTCGGCGAGAGTGATGAGGCGACACTCATGAGAGACCTCGCCCGCGCCGGCACTAAGGGGAACGTCGCCGTCATGCCCGATGTCGGGACGGCAAGCATTGCGGGCATTGTCGGCGGGGGGCGCCCAATCCTGCCCGGTATCATTTCGACCGTAAGCGGTGGCGCTATCGTTTTGGGAAATATCGACCAGGCCTCGTCCCATGTCCTTCAGTCCGTTGCTGCGGCTATCAGGCAAGATACCGTAAGAATTGTCAGAGTTGACGGCACTTTTCAATTTCCCAGCGATGCCGCGCTCGTCATGACTGTGAGGGAGGACCGCAGCAACTATGCACTAAAGGCTTTTGAGAAGGGCCTGTTCCCTAAGATTGAACAGCCTGTCGTTGTTGATATCTGCCAGCTGGAAGAAGGCCTATCTCAGATTCAGGCGTGCCCCGGTTCGTTGGTCGCCTATAGGGAGAACGTCGAAAAGCGCATCGAGGACGGCAGCCTCTATGTGGATGCAACCTCCAAAGGCGGCATCAAGGTCAACTATTCGGTCGATGGAGAGCCGAAGACCGTGGAGCTCGTGAAGCAGATCTTCGAAGAGAACGACACACTCTGCATCCAGGCCTTCGATGTGACCGAGGGCTCCGACTCGTTCGGGGCTCTTTGGTCGGACGTCACCGTTAACCTTGACGGCCCGGCGCAAGGTGATCGAACTGTCTACATGAAGCGATCCGACATTGACCCCTTGCCCGGGATCCTGATGGACTCGGAGGTGTTCGGTACCGTTATCGATGGCGCCGGACGCGGAGGGTATGAGGCCGTCGAGATCAGCTCGAACGCCTTCCTCTCGATGAGGGATTTGCCGGAGTTCCGAGAGATGGTCGTTCCCGCCGAATACAAGGATATCGCTGTTGCCGCGGGCGTTAAGTTCGCCGTGGTGCCGGCTATTGAAGCAAAAGACATCGCCCTCATGTCTGACGGCCTTGTCAAAGTCGGCGGGCACGACTATACGCTCTATCGCGGGCAGACCTTTCAGGAGTCGCAGAAGGTGGACGCGATCCTCGATCAGTATGACGAGCTCAACGTGGCCCCCCACAGGGTCGATTGCAGCCCCAGCACCAAGAAGATCATCGACTCGCTCCGGCTTACGACTAAAAGCACGGCATCGCCCGGTGGCGCCGTGACGATGGAGCGCGATGTGGCCCTCCCCCACGTTCAATCGGTGAAGCATTAACCAAAAGCTAGGAACACTTGTTCAACGGCTCTCATCGCCATGCCCCAGGGCGGACGATAAAACCAACGGAACTATGACCGAAGGGAGAGCCGTATGGACAAGCTGGACAGGTCGGGAGCGGCGGCAGGGCTAGGCCTGCTCAATCTCGACCGCATTTACAATAACGTGAGCGAGCAGATCATGGACCCGCAGCGATGCGAGAGCCACCTTAAGTGGCCGGCCGTCGCCACGCTTGGCGCGATTATGGCGGAGCCGAGCCTTCTTACGGCCGCGGCCGAGGTCGCATTTGACGGCATTGCTCCCAATACGCATGCCGACCAGAAGTCCTGGCTGCTCGCGCAAGCCCTATTCACAGCTTCAACTGCCCAGGCCGCATATGAGGTCGAGCGCGGTCTCGAACTCTCGCCGTCCGATCGCGCCCATATCAATCCGAAGGCCCCTGTTGCCGTCCAGGATTACATCTCGCGTGACCAGAAGCTCGCCGTCATGAAATTCTATGTCATGGCAGACACTGAGCTCACACACATCGCCATGAACTGGCCGGCTGGCCCCTACGGCCAGTACAGAATCGGCGACGATGGCTATGTCACAGACGAGCAGTTCGTGCGCGTGATTCCCGACCCCCTCGACCAGAGCCTCTACGAATACATCGCGAACGGCGGCCCGCTTACCGACGAGGTTATCAGCGCTGCCGTGAGGGGTGAAGCCGGCTACATCGATACACTTGCTTCTCAGGCTATCGATAACGATCCCGATGCCCCCGTCTACTACACCGAGGGAGAGCAGGATGAGTGGGAGGACTCTCTCAATGATGGCTTTGTCGAAGAGAGCGAACTCAAGACCGAACGTGCCCACGTGATGCCGGGAACGAAAAACCTCATCGCGCAGATCAGCAAGAAGCTAGGCGGCGGCACCGAGGGAGCGCTTCACACCACGGCCCCCGACCGCACCGCCTACTTTCACTATGGGCAGTCATAAGCGAGGCGCACTACGATGAGTATTAACCTTATCCCATTCGACTCCTCTATCGAGTGCATGACAATCGACACGGAGACCACTGGGCTCGATCCAGCCGGCGGCGATGAGATCCTGACGCTCGCCATGGTTCTCGATATCGACGGCCAAGACTCACCCTCGACGGTTCATCTACGTGTCAGGCCACAGCATAAGACGGAATGGCCCGACGCCGAGCGCGTGAACCATATCTCCCCCGCCTCCGTGGCGAGCTACAAGCCCTTTGAAAGGTATGTCGAGGCCGTCCAGTCCCTATTCGACCGTACGGAGAAGATTGTCGGATGGAACGTCGCATTCGACCTCGGTTTTCTCGAGAACGAGGGCGTCGTCATACCGCAGACGACGAAGGTAATCGATGCGATGGAGGCCTTCGGGCGCGCATACGGCCCGTTCTCGGAAACCCATACCCGATGGAGACTGACCTCTGCGGCAGATGCCGTGGGCTATAGCTTCGAGGGGGCGCCCCATACCGCTCTCGCCGATGCCTTGGCTACCAGGCATCTATATCTATACGCCGAATCGATCATCGAAGGCCATAGACATCCGGGGTCAGATGTCAAACGCCCCGGAGCTTACAGGCATATCTAGGAAATTGTCACCCTGTGGCACCAAACCGGTCTGCACGGGTGGCCTATATGGCGAAAACTGTATTTGGGGCCGCCCGAGCGTGCGGCCCCAATGCACATCGCCGGAAGGAGGTACCAGCAATGCCCGGAGAGAACGAAGAAGCCATGCGTGTCTTGCTCATGCTCGGGCAGGCTGTTATGCCGCCGGCGCGTGAGGTTCTCATTCTTACGATGAGGGCGCTGGCGCGCGGCACCGGCAAGGTTGCCGGCACTGCCGGCAGGACGGCCCAGCGCGGCGCGAACCATGCGATCAGCCATGTAAACGGACTCGGGCGCTACGGCCTTGTGACCGAGCATACCTTGAGGCGCGACCGCAACGACGTCATCAAGCTCGTCAACCTCGGCAAGGAGGGCGCGCTCGACCGCGGCGACCTGTCGCTCCTTTCCGACATCTGCCGCAGGCACCGCATCGGGTTCGCGGTTTTCGAAGACCCGGCGACCGGCTATTTCGCAATCGAATACAAGATGAAGGACCAGGAGGCCCTTGCCGCCTGCATCGAGACGGCTATCCAGAGAAAGCTAATCTCGAATGCCGACGTGGATAGCGCCATGAGGGGACCGGTCGAGAAGGGCAACGGCCCCCAGTCGGTCAATCCGCGTAATGAGCGCTCGTCTGAGCAATTAAAAGAGTATCCAGCGCTTCCCGCAATCGGGCTTCCCGCCGTTGGCCTCCCTCCGGTTGGCCTGCCGCCCGCGCCGGAAAGCATCGAATACCTCGGGGAATCTTGGAAACTCGACCAGTCCGATGGCATGTACAAGCGTAAATTCACCGGTTGGGACGGCACTGCCTACACCGCCGCCATGACAACGGCCGGTGCCTTCAGGATCACCGATTCCGACGGCCGTCTGGCGAAAATCGGAAACCAGGTCTGCGAGGGAGACGTCAAGGGGGCGTTTATCGAGGGACGCTCCGACGCGCTCGTTCGATGCCATTCCCAGATCGAGACCCTGAAGGACCGTGAGGCCTTCGAGGGATCGGTTAAGCTGCAGCAGCGCCCAGGACGCACCAAGCAGATGGGCTCGCACGAGGTCATTCGCGCCGCTAATATGCGCGACGCCGCCGACCGCAAGGCGAACCGTCACCAGATCGGAAATCAGAACCGTCCGGCCACGCACTCCCGAACACTCAACAAGCGGGTCAAGAGGTAATTCATGAAGTTGCCCAAGCTGGACATAACGAGGGCAATCGGAGCCGTCGTGCTGGGGGCGGCCGCCTTCTGGATCGTAAACCTTACGGTCCAGAAGGTCATGCTCGGAATCAACGGCATGGAGACACCCGATGACGTCGTGGCCTTCATCGCATGGTCGGTATCCCGGCGACCCTTAGGCATCTACTTCGGTGGGCTCCCTTTGCTGATTTCTGCCGCAACGTCCCTCGCGTTCGCGCTGGCCACTTTCCTCAAGAAGGAGGCGCCTGGCGAGGACATCTCTCCCGCCAAGCAATATGGCTCCCAGCGATTCTCCACCGCCCAGGAGCGCTTGCTGTACTCGCATAACAAGGCGACAGACGAGTGGCCCGTCCCCAACTGGTGCGAGACGGTCGAGGACGACAATATCATCCTGTCGCTCAACAGCAAGGTTGCCGGTACCTCAATCGTCAATGATAAGAAGGACCCGATCAGGCGTGAGAGCCAGGTGCCGAACCGCAACATGTTCATCATGGCCGGATCGGGTGCTGGCAAGTCATACCGATTCGTGACCAACCAGATTATGCAGATGAACGGCAACATGGTCTTCACCGATCCTTCTGGCGAGCTTTTCCGCGCATCTGCCGCCTTTTTGGAGAAAAACGGCTATGAGGTGCAGGTTATCGACCTGCGCGACGAGGAGCACATCCTGGCCTCGACCCCCTACAACCCGCTCATCAACTGCCGTGACGTCACGTCCATCAACTCGCTGGTCAATATGTTCATTGCGAACACCAAAGGTGAGGACACGCGCGGCGACCAGCAGTTCTTCATCGACATGGAGAAGAACTTCTACACCTGCGTCTGCGGCATGTTCGTCTTCTGGTTCAAGGCCAACGGCAATACCGCGGACTGCACCCTCCCGGGCATCATCGACTACCTGGCGATGGCCAAGGCCGACGGCGCCGAGGGCATCAACAAGCTCGATCTTGTCTTCGAGGGGACCCGTGAGCGCGACGGCTTCGATGGGTTCGCGCAGTACATCATCGATACCTACGGCGAGGACGCGCTCGACGACGAGTCCCTCCCCGAGAACTCCGTCCTCACCAACTACCGCACCTTCAAGGCCAACGCCGGCGCCCCCGAGCAGATGGCGGCAGTCGTGTCCTCGTGCGCGGCCCGCCTGCAGAGACTCAACAACCCCGCGATCAGGAAGATGCTGGGTCGCGACGAGCTCGACCTGCAGTCTATCGACAAGCGCAAGCGCGCCATATTCTTCTGCATCAAGTCCGGCGGCGGCCCCTATGACTTTGTCGCCGCGATGGCCCTGAACCAGCTGTTCGATATCTCGAAGGATATCGGATCCACGAACGGCATCGGCCATCTTGAGATCCCCCTCTATTGCTATCTAGACGAGCTCGCCCAGATAGGTAAGATCCCCGACTTGGAGAAGTTGTTCGCCGAGAGCCGTAAGTTTTGGATCAACCTCTGCGCCATCGTGCAGGACGGCAAGCAGCTCGAGGCCCGGTACGGCAAGCAGTCGGAATCCATCCGTGCAAACTCGGCCATTTTCATGTACATGGGTTCCTCCCTCTTTTCCGATTGCGAGCAGATATCTCGCGAGATGGGCAACACCACGAAGAAGTTCACCGATTACTCCGTCTCGAATTCCGCAAGCGGAAAATCCATCAATGAGAGTACGAGATACGTCAAGGTCCCGCTCATGAGCCCCGAGGAGCTCTACAGCTTCAACGAGGAAGACGGCCTGTCCCCTGACGAGTGCGTGACCCACTACAAGCAGGGAATGTGGTTCCGCGACCTCAAGGCCGACCCGGAGATCCACCCCCGGCGCAAGGAGTATCTCGCCGCCGGCAAGACCGACATGCTCGAGTGGGCGCGCTCAAGGAAGCATGCGAAAGACCCTGACGCGTCCACACCTGAGGACGTCGTGCTCATCGACCGAGCAAACCCCAAGACCATCGTCATCGACGCCTATTAGGGCGCATGAATAGATATCGCAAATCCTAGGGAAGGACATTTTAATGGAACAGCTTTCAACAATCGTCACATTCTTCGAGAACCTCATGATCGCTGGTGGTTCTCTGTATGCCCTGTGGGGTGTATATAACCTGCTTGAGGAGAAGACCAAGGGACGTCCCGGCCACGGTACCGAATGGTGGCAGGTGCTCGCCGGCGTATTCATTGCCGGATGCGGCGTGTCCCACATTATCTCCCAGCTGTTCAACGGCATCATTCAATAATGAGTATTCGGGAGAGGTTGCTCGCCTTCGCCGCCGGCTCCCCTATCGGGGATGACCGGTCGCCAAGACCGACGGAACCATACGGGGAATATGAGCTCGACAGGCGATCCATAAGGTGGTCGGAGAGCATTTTTCGCTTAGCGGTTGTCAGCGTTGCCCTGTTGGTGCTGGGCTGCGCGATGTCCGGTATCGCCTATGCCGCGCAAAAGGGTCAGTGGAATGTCAATCTCGGCATCGACAACATGGCTCCCGAGTGCCGGCAGATTTCCATCAAGTGGAGCGACGTCGGTAAGGACAAGTACGTGACCTTCGAGCACGGCGGCATCAAGGCCTACAAGATCGGTTACACCGTAACGACTGGCATCAACGGAAGCACCGTCGAGGGGCCCGTCTACTACGATAAAAACGGCAAGGTCGTCGATAAGTCCCATAGCAAAAGGAAGAAGTACACCGGTGGCCTGCAGAAGGAAGATCTAAAGAAGAACTTCGAGCCCTCGTGGGCGCCCGATGGTTGGGAAAAGGCGGCGTCGGCCTCGACGAGCGTGAACCCTAATGAGAACCACAAACCGCATGAATCGCAAGGCTCCGAGTCAAAGGACCCGGAGGACTTGGAAAACCAGTTAATCAAGGATCATCAGCCCAAATTCACTCTAACTTTTGAATTCTTTAAGTATTCTGCGGAAAATTTGGCATGGTCCTTCTGCCGCGGGCTTGCGGAGAATGCGACCAGTCTCGCCGAATGGTGTATTTCGCTGGTGTCCTCCACGGCAGATACGGCTTTCACTTCCGATTTCACCAATGGGCCTTTTGCCCAGTTCTACACCATGGCATCGACGCTGTCCAAAAACGCTTTCCAGCCTTACGCCTTTGCGTTTCTTGGCCTGACTTTCGGGGTCGCCCTTATGCATCAGCTCGATGTCCGCCGCAAGATGGCCGGTATCGATATCATGGCAAGCCTCGCCTTCGTCGTGATGATGTTCGCGGTGAGCTACACCCTCATCGTGCACGCGATGGATATCTGCGCCTGCATATATATCCTCGCCCAGAACTTGGTAAGGGTCGTGAACATCGCGCTCGCGTCTGTCGGCATAGAGGCGTCCCAGCCCCTCGCCATCAGGAAGCAGGTTATAGACTCGTTCGATTCTCTAACGTATGCCCAGGCGAGTACTTCTTTTATCCTGCTGCTTCTTGCAATCGTGGCCCTTGTGGCCTGCGTCGCCTGCTTATTTTGCGTAATGACCACCATCTTCGTGCGCGTCGGCGAGATATACCTCAGGGCGGCGGCGAGCCCCCTCTGCCTTGCGTTCTTTGCAGACGACAGGTCCAGGGCTATGGGGGTCGGATACCTCAAGCGCTTTGCCGCGGTGTGCTTCCAGGCGGTCATGATTGTCATCGCCATCGGCATGATCCCCTTGATCATGACAGTGGCCTCCGAGCTCATAGCGCCGATCACTTCCGACACGAGCAGCCTGAGCGGGTTTGGGGATGCCGTCGCCGCCCTGATACCGTCGATGTGCGCCGTCCTGTGCATCACGGAGATAGTCAACAAGTCCAAGATGGTCGCCAACAGCCTGTTTGGCCTTGCCTGAGGAAGGTGATGAAATGGCAGAGACATTCGTGCGCGACGATATCAACAACTATGTCGCGAGAAACATCTTCGGTCATTTTTCCAAGCGCTCCGCTGTGGCGGCGTTGGCTGCCGCCTCGGTCGTGTCAGTCGGCATCTACGGCGTATACGCATGGGATTGGAACCTGGAGGCCGTCACCTATCTGGCGATTCCGGTTTGCGTCGGGATCGGCGTGATAGGCCTCCACTCACACCACGGCCTCAAATCGGAAAAATGGCTGCCCCTCATGCTGAAGGACCGGGCCGAGCCGGATCAGCTCATGCTCGCGGTGCCGACTTTTGAGGTCGCGACACCGAAGAAGACTCGGGCCGAATTGCGTAAGGAGAAGCGCCGCGAGAAGGCCGCGAAGAAGGCAAGAAAGGTAGAACAGGAGACCGTGCCGGCGGGAATCGCCCAGGCGATGGCTGAGGTCTCTATTGATAACGATAGGAGAAACCCGAGATGAGCAGGATGACGATTGAGGATCTCGACCGTGAGATCGCGGAGGCGGAACAGCGCCGCGCGAACGCCGTCGAGGCCGGTTGGCCGAAGGGCGTGCGCCAAATGGACAAGCGCCTGAAAAAGCTGAATAAGAAACGCGACAAGCATCTTGCGAAATATGGTCCCGACATGCCATCCATCCCCCTTGGCTCTTCCTGGGAGACGGATGAGGACCAGGCCGATCTCGGCGTCAACACCGCCCTGTCGACCGACGTAAAGCTCGTCCAACCCAAATGGACGACCACGAAACTCGTGCCCTACGAGCTGCTAACGGTCGACGGCGTCATGCGTATCGATTCGGCGACCTACTCCATCGCCCTGCGGGTCGACGACGTCAACTATCAGGGCGCACGACCCGAGGACCAATATCGCGTGCGCGAGGCATGGGCGGCGTATCTCGACTCCCTCGACCATACGGTGCGCCTCGGCATCTTCATCATGAACAAGCGTGTGAGCCCGGAGGAGTTCGCCTCCGACCTGCTATTCCGCGAGGTGCCCGGTGATGATCGCGGCAACGTCTTGCGCCGCGAGTACAACGCCTGGACTCGCTCCATGCTGGCGAAATCCTCCAGATCTGTACGCCGTGACCGCATCGTGACGATCGCGGTGTCCGCCGACACGTTGGAGCGCGCCGTCCCGCGCCTTTCCCAGGAGGCCGATTCCTTCCTGCGCTTCATGCGCGATCTCGGTTCCGACGCGCATATCCTCGACGGCCAGCAGCGTCTCGATATCATCCAGGCCATGACGCGACAGGACGATAACCCGGGTACGGCGAACTTCGAGCGTCTTTCCGGAACCGTCGGCCTCACGACCCGCGAGCTCGTGGCCCCCTCTTCCGTCCTCACGGCAGACGGCTACCGCGGCGACCCCCGCATGATTATCGGCCGCCGCTGGGTTAAAACCTATGACGTCACGCTCGACGGGTACGGCAAGACGATGAAGGACTCCTTTATCTCCGATTTGACGGGGCTGCCCTACGACCTCACCGTCGCATGGCACATCCGGCCCTGGGAATTCTCTGCCGCGATCTCCGCTGCAGAGAACCACCTGCATGAGATCACCGAGGAAAACAACACCTACCAGTTCAACACGAGCCGTCCCGAGGTCGGTTACTTCGTCGACCAGAGTAACATGCCGCCCGCCATGCGCGAGGCCCAGGAGGATGCCGAGGCTTTCCGAGACGACCTTGAGAGCGCGGAGATGCACGCTTTCGGCGTCACGACGGTCGTTACCGTCCAGGGCCGCACGGAGACGGAGCTCGAGGAGGCATGCCGCGAGGTCGAGAAGGTGTTTTCCACGCACAGGAAGCCCTATCCCGATTCCTGGCGCGCGCTTCGCGAGGAATCGTTCTCGACCGCCCTGCCTATCGGTACCCCCTATATCCCGTATGAGCGCACCCTCACGACAGATCCCCTGGCGCACATGATGATGTTCGTTGCGGCGGAGATGAATGACCCGGGCGGCAACATCATGGGTCTCAATGCCGAGACCCGCTCGTTTATCGTCTACGATCCGGTCTCCCATGAGCACACGAACAGCTTCACGTTGGCACAGCCCCGTTCCGGCAAGTCGTTCAATTCGAAGATCACCCGCATCATCCCCGTGCACCTGAAGCATCCGGACGACGACGTGATCACAATCGACCCCGAGGGCGAGTACGTCACCCCCACCGAGTATCTCGGAGGCCAGGTGATCCGTATCGCGGAGAACTCCGGTGACTACATCAACCCCCTCGACATCTCCCTTGCCTACGGTTCGGACGACCCGGAGACGAAGTCCTCCCCCGTTCCGGCGAAGGTGTCCTTCATCCAGTCGCTTGTGCGCATGATGGCGAGCAGCGTCAACGACGCCCAGGCAAACGTGCTCGATGCCGCCGCTGCCTACGCGTATAACCGATACTTGGACGACCCGCGCCCCGAGAACCTGCCGACACTGCAGGATATCTATGACTTCCTGATGTCCGAGCAGGGCTCCGACATGCGCGACGCCCGCGACCTCGCGAAGCTCATTCGCCGCTATGTCGTGGGCACGCTGTCGCTTTTCAACCACCCGACGAACGTGGACCTCCAGTCGAACCTCGTTTGCTTCGACCTGCATGAGCTGTCCAGTGAGCTCAAGCCGCTGGCGCTGCTCATCATCCTCGACCATATCTGGGTCCGCGTCTCGGCGAACCGCCGCGCCGGAAGGCGAACCTGGCTCGTTATCGACGAGTTCCAGCTCCTGCTCGACAGCCCCTATGCGCGCAGCCAGATCGACCGCTTCTTCACCCGTGGCGGCAAATGGGACTTCTACATCAACGCCATCACGCAGAACCTCTCTCGCGTCCTCAACAGCGAGGAGACGCGCTACATGTTCCAGAACTCGCCCTTCGTGACGGTCCTACAGCAGACGAGCGACCTTCTGCCCGACTTCCAGGAGCTGTTCAACCTCTCCGAGAGCCAGACGAAGGTTTTGGCAACCGCGCATCCCGGCGAGGGCCTCTACGTGTTCAAGAACCGCGTGGTCCATTTCGACTTCCCGATCGACCAGAAGATCTGCCCGACGCTCTACGACATCTGCACGACCCGCCCCGCCGATATCAAGCGCCGGGTGGCGAGGCCGGTGCCGGCGAAGGCCGACGTCGATACGCTCGACGAGCCGGAAGATGCCCCGTCATCGTCCTCGCGTCCGAGACGTGAAGAGATCGGCCGCAGCGTGCCGTCGCCCGCGCACATGGCTCCCCCGCCGCAAGTCCGATCCTCCGATCGACCTGCGAGCGAGCAATTTGGTTTCAACGGCGGCGACAACCGAGACGCGGTTGCCGCCAAAAACGAAAGGATGGAAGATATGGATATTCGTGACTTCCAGGAGAGCGTGAGCTTCTCGCGCTTCAACACCCGACGACTCCCGACCGAGGAGGAGCTGCGCGCACAGGCGGAAGGTGAGCTCACGGAGCTTGTCCTGAACGCAATCAATCAGGTCTTCACCCGTGAGAGCGACACCCACTTCGATGATTTCGCGCTGGCGCTCTCCGCTGCCGGCATCACGCTCGGCGCCGATCCCTCCGGTGACATCGCCTTTTCCAACGGCACGGTCGCACTTTCCGGTTCCGAGGTCGGCTACACGCTGCCGGCGCTCGTGGCCATGTCCGAGCGCGCTAACGGCCTCGATGCCGTAGCGGAGCCCCAGCCCGCCGCTGCCCCCGAGCTTTCCCAGCCCGTCGAAGAGGATGCCGTGCAGGCGGCCTCTCGCTTCGATGGCGCCCGTCAGCAGCCGGTGGAATCGCCGGCCCGTCCGCGCACTCAGGCGCAAGTCCCTCAGCAGCCGGCACACTCCGCAACGTCCCAGCAGACTCCCGGTGCAGACTCCATGCAGACCGGAGGCATGTATCCAAACCAGCGCGCGGCTCAGCGCCGCCATCAGGCCGCAATGCAGGCGACGGCTGCTCCCCAGCAGCCCGCTGAGCAGCGCTTCACGAGCGCATCGGTCGCGGGGGCCATGCAGGGCCTGCTTAACTACCAAAACGACAGCGGCGAGGATGTCGGCGGCGTGTTCACGAATCCCGATGAGATCAGCCCCGAGGGCCTCAGCGAATACGCAAACGGCTCCGGTTTCGTAGGCTAGAAAATGCGCTCGACGAGATACAGTTCCAACCTTGCCCATGCGGATGCCCGTACCGCCGCCAGCAGGCGTGCGGGCACCGTCGCCGCCATGCTCGATTCGGAGTCGCGGTATGCCACGGCGCCGGCAGGATCTTCTTCGCGCAAGAACCGCTCGCGCGCGAACTTATCCGACCTCTCTCGTCTCGGCGCTCAGAAAACGACGCGCTCGCGTGCGGCATCTGCCGCCGCGGGCGCCGCCTCCTACGGCGGCGCCTTTGCAGGAGCTGTGCGATCCTCGATGGCGGGTGCATCCGAAGCCGATGCGCCCGACACAGATATGGCAGAGGGATCGGGTTTCTCCCCCTCCGCTATGGCCCCGTCTTCCCGACGCGGGGCCGCTGTGTCGGGCGCAACGCCCTCGGCCCAGCTCGCGGCGTCCTCGGAGCTCGCGAAAAAGATAGCGACGGTCCCTGCCGCACCGTTCGCAGGCAGCGCCTCAAAGGCACTCTCGCGAGCCAATGCGGTCGAGCTCGATATCCTTATGAAGCGCCGTCCCGGTTCATTCAAGAAAGATCCGGCCGCCGTCAAAAAGCTCAAGGACTACCGCAAGCGCTCTCTGCGCAGGAAGCGCAAGGCGGCGCTCAAACACGCCTCGCTCGGGAAGAAGGCGAGCCGCGCTGTCGGTGGCAGCATCTCTCGAAAGGTCTTCAAGGGGCGCAAGGGAAGGCAGAAGCTCCTCTCCATGAGGGCATGGAGGAACAGGGTCGCCCTGTTCACCTCCCTGCTTTCGCTCGGGTGCCTGCTGTTCATGGGCGTGATCCTGGCCTCGTCGCTCGGCATCGTTCTGTTTGGCAACCAGGCCGCCGGCGCGAGCAGCACGGCGAGTCTGGGCGGCGACGAGCTCACGATATATCTGTACCTCAAGGACCATGGGTGTGACGATGTCCATGCCGCGGCCATCATGGGCAACTATTGCCATGAGTCCGTGGGCACCGAGGACAAAAAGATATATCCGATGGCCGACCAGGCGAAGGGCTCCTATGCCTACTGGAAAGAAGGTATCAGCCCTTGTACCAATGACGAGATCATCGCGAGGGGCCCCGTCTACAACAAGGCGGTTGGTATCGGACAGTGGGACGGGGGGCGTCGCCTTCGCCTTGCCCAGTTCGCCAAGGAGACGGGCCGGAACTGGTACGAGCTCGACGTTCAGCTTGAGTTCTGGTCGGACCACGATGAGTGGGGCTCGTTTACCAGTGCCAACGGCAAGTACACCTACCAGACATTCATGGAGGCCGACGATCTCGAGTCGGCGACGATGCACTATGCGATGGGATGGGAGCGGTGCGCAATGGTGGGAGGTAAGCCGCACGGCTGGGACTCAAGGTACACCAACGCAAAGTACTTCTACGACGCCATCACTTCGGGCTCCCTCGGCGGTTCCGGTCAGGAGCTGTCGGGCGCCACGGGCACCCAGCTGGCCGTCGTGAGCGCATGCAAGTCGACACCCTCGCCCGGCAAGAACCAGTGCGCCGCCTGGGTGACCTATGTATTCAAGGCCGCCGGTGCGGGCTATTACGGCGGCAACGCCTGCGACATGGTCAAGGCCTGGTGCCACAGCAACAACCCAGCGGATCTCAAGGTAGGCATGATCGTGGGCGACACGAGCCATCCCGGCACCGGAACGCCCGGCCTTCTCTATGGCCATGTCGGCATCTACGTCGGTGACGGCAAGGTCATGAGCAACGAGGGCGCAATCACCACCAAGACGCTCGATGAGTTCATTGCCTTCTACGGCAAGGGGTCTGGAGTCTATTGGGGATGGATAGGCGGAGTCGAACTCAAATAGCCAACAAGGGAAAGGAACGTTCGTCATGTACAAAAAGGGAAAGAAGCTGGATTCGAAGGGGATTATCCTCGCCTGCGTCGGCATCATCATGGTCTGCATCGCAATCAACGTCGCGTTCGCGCTCTTTCCGCCCACAGGAGGGACAGATGACAAATCGGCGGTGGAATCCTCGGCTGCCTCCGACGGTGAAGTCGGTGCCGATGCCCAAAGCACGGATGAATCGGAAGGCGGCGCCACGGACGACAAGGGCGAGACGACGCAGGTCGACCCCTCGATCGTCGCCGTCCCCGATAACCTGCCCGAGGAAATGACCCAGACGGGCTTCCAGGATGTGGTCGCAAGGTATCTCACCTCCCTGACCCCCGAATACGGCGTCCCCGAGAAGACGCTCATCGAGTCAAGCGATGTCAATCACGGAATGGGCCCCGAGGGCTCCGACATCCCCTACTGGGTCATCCGCGTCTACTTCCCCAACGAGACGGAGATTCCCGTGACCGTCGATTACACCAAGGGCGAGGGCTTCAACGTCGGGACGTACTGATTTAAATGAAGAACGCGCCCGGGCCGTACACAACAGAACCATCCCTGTTGCTCTTTCGCCGACGCCTGGCCGCCCTCATGAGGGCGACGGGCATCGGCCAGGATGAGCTTGCGGGCATGATCGGCCAGTCGTCGCGCTCGATCGGGCTTTGGCTGACGGGCGTCAGGCTGCCCTCGGCGGTCTCGCTCAAGGCACTCTCGAGGACGTTCGGCGTGCCTGCAGACTGGCTGCTGGGCGCGGACGCGGTCGAGATAGCCTCGGGGCTCACGAGACTCGCGGAGATGGCATCGGCTCCGAAGACCGCGGGCGCAGATAAGGCATCGGACTAAAGGTTCGGGCGGTCTTTCTATCGTTGGGCGCGAAATCAAAGCAAATACTGATAGAGAATGGACAGGACATGGCAAGACTACCGTTACAGGGCTCAGAGATGAATAAGATAAAATTCGGTACGACCGTTGAGGTGGCTACTCCGGATAGAATCGAGGAGTTGCGCAGCAAAAACCCCGAATCAATCCGGAGTACCGGTGAGGCGATTGACTATCTGAGTGTTATACTCACCTGCCTTACGCCTCGAGTTGCTGAGGCAATGGATAAAGCCTGCAAAAAAGAGCTTCAACTTACTGCGCAGGAAATGAGGCACCTCTCATTTGATGGTTCAGAGGAATTGTGCGTAGCGGAACTTAAGCGTAGCCAAGATCAGTTCCAGCGCCTTCACGAGCACTTTTCGCTTTACTACATGGCAGAGAACAAGCCTCGCGACATGCGGCGGATTGAGCTTGCCGACAATGATTTCGCTGTCGTCCCATCGTCTTGGATATTGCTTGGTGACGGCGAAAGCTCAGAATCTTTCAGCCAGGTTTCAGTTGTCGAAATCTGCGGAGGCGCAAAACACGGCGCGCCTCACTTCGCCTTCCTCCATAACGGCGAGTATAACGAGGGGGATGTCCTCGACCTTGCGGTTCAGAAATGGCCTCCCCTATTTGACCTCACCCATGACCCATGTGTCGGAAGGTGGAATAGCAAATCAGCTAAATCATGTGTCTATAACGGTGTACCTGTCATATGCTTCCACGAGCTTCAAGATGCGTCCTTCTATGAGGGACGGGGACTAGATGCCCCTTGCGGAGCAGCGGTGCATCGTTGTCAGCAGTGATTGGGTGTACCTCAGCGGCCTAATCATGATGAACACTTGTTCCCGCACCGGATGGCATGGGCGCACTCCCCCATCATCGATGGGAGTTGACTGAGACGGGGAGGAAATAATGCAGCAGAGGCTAATCGAAGCGCCTGTCGAGATACTCGCGGCTGTGATGGGTCATCCGCGAGGCTGGGACACGATTCTCGACTCCATGGCCGAGCATCCCGAATTGGGCCCGAGGAGTATTCTCGCCCTCGCGGCATTCAAGCTCGACCATCCCGAGGCCGTTACCTCCGCTGTCCTCAGCAGGCAGCGCGCCGATAGTTTGGGTGGCAAAATCAAAGAGCATCCGGTAGGGTTCGAGATCCTCGTTCCCTTTGCAAAGCGAGACGGTGAAGAGCTGACTCTAGACTGCGAGCTCGTGCCGGAGACCGTCTACCCCGCCTCAGCCTACACGGGCCTTACCTCGTGTCCCGGTGCCGCTCCAATCAGGGTGGTCGAGGGGGATACGGTCGCACTCGACGCGGTCACAAAGGCCGCCGAAGACATCGACCTTGAGGGCATGGATCCGATGGCCTCCCATGTGACGCTTCGCCGCTACGGGATCGATGACGGCTTGGAGATTCGCGTGCCGATGGAGGACACCGAACTGCTCCTCGTCCGCATCGAGCGCGTTTGCGCCCAGGTGAGGGGCGCCACGAACAGAATCGACCGCGCCCTCAGGCGGGCGGGGTTCGAACACAAGCCGAGAACGCGAGCTTCGCAGAACAGCCCGGTCGAGCGCGGCCAATCGGCAGCCATGACGACAAAGCGCCTAAAGAGTATGCTCGCATCCTTCGATGCCGGCGCACACGGAGCCTCCAACAACGCCCGAAAGGGGGCGTAGCGCCATGGCCAGAAGATCGTCGAGGCGCTTTGTCGCGGTTGAGGGGCAAATCTCCCTCTTCGCGATGGACGACCCCTCAATTTACGAGGCGCCAGCCGAAAAACAAATAGATGACGTGGATGCACAGCAAAGGTTGGCACTTGACTTTGGCGCGCAACAGGAATCTTATGTAAGCCAAGCGGGAGGCGATAAGGCCGCCCGCAAGGATGATTCCGAGGAGGAAGCGCATGTCGGTGCTGAAGAACCCGTACAGGGGCGTGAGGGGACTCCGGTATTCCTTCATGGAGCAGAACGCTCCGGAGGAGCTGGCCAGGATGGACGCGGCCGGCGAGACGGAGGAGTATCTCAAGGCAGTGGAGCGCAACTACTTGACGAGGCTCGCGGAGCTGCAGGACAGCTGCATGGAGAGCTGCGGCGCGACGCCGGAGTTTTCACAGCTCACGATGGCCGAGTGCCGGTACGACGACTACATTCGCAGGGCCAACAGCGCCCAGAAGATGGCCGAGGATATCGCCCTCAACGAGACGGTGCTCACGCTCTAGCCGCCCGCCGCAACACCGAATACCTTAACCCTGATGCCCAGGCCGGCCATTCGCCGCTGGAGCGCGCGCGGTTGAACGTCGCCGCCCTGCGCGCCCTCAAGGCGACCATCGATGAGGGGCGAAACGCCACCCCAAGGGAGGCGCGCGCCATCTCGGCCTACTCCGGTTGGGGCGGTGCCGCGAACGCCTTTGCCGAAAACCCGACCGGCGGCTGGGCTGAGGTATCACGGGAACTGAAAGAGCTGCTGAGCGAAGATGAGTTCGCCGAGCAGCGCGCGACGGTCCTCACCGCCTTCTACACCCCCCGTCCTGTCGTGGAGCTCATCTGGGAGACGCTAAAGGGTGCAGGTATCTGCGATGGGGGCAGAGCCGAGGTTCTGGAGCCGGGCTGCGGCACGGGCAACTTCATGCGCTGCGTGCCCGAGGGCATGGACGTCCATGTGACCGGCGTGGAAATCGACCCCGTGAGCGCGGGACTTGCGCGCGTGCTTTGCCCGGGCCATACGATCGTCGCCGCAGATATCGAAAAATGCGAGATCCCCGATGGGTCATTTGACGCCGCCATAGGCAACGTCCCCTACTCCGACGCGATTAAAATCGACGGTGTGCCGCTACACGACTACATGATCAAGAGGGCCGTGGCCGCCGTGCGCCCCGGCGGTATCGTCGCTGTGCTGACGAGCCGCTACACCATGGACAAGGCCCGAGAGGCCACGCGTGAAAGTCTTGCTCGCGAGTGCGATCTTGTCGGCATGGCACGGCTCCCCAGGGAGACTTTCGAGAGCCAGGCGGGGACAAGCGCGCTGTGCGATCTTGTCATCCTGAGGAAGCTCGATAAGCCACGTGAGATCGATCGCGACAGCACGCCGGACTGGGTCCACACGACGAGCAACGCGGACGGCTTCCGCGTGAACGCGCTACTGGCCTCCAATCCGTCCATGGCCGTCGGCGAGCAGGGCTCGGAGATGACCGCATACGGCCCTGGTTATGCGCTGACCAGCGGGCTGGATGCCGCCGGAATCGCCGATGGCGCCAGGGAGGCCCTAGCGAATCAAGCCATCAGCGCAATTGCACATACTTTCGAGGGGATGCCCAACAGATCTGCCGCGCCCGAGGTCGTCCAGATCCCCACCAATCCGGCGCTCTATGAGTTCACGCTGGGCGACGGCGGTACGATCTGGTACGGCAACGGCGACACGGTAGAGCGCTTCTGTCCCACGGGGCGCGATGCAGAGGGCCGCGCCCGCGCGATGCTCGAGCTCAGGGACGCCGCACGAGCGCTAATCTCGCTCGAGCGTAACCCCAAATCGACTGATGCCGCAATCGAATCTGGAATAAAGGCGCTCAACGACCGCTATGACCGCTTCGCCGAGCGCTACGGTCGCCTGAACGATTCCGTGAATCGCAGAGTCCTCACCATGAAGGGCTACCACGACTGCTCGCTCGGCATCAACCTGTTCAGCCTCGAGGTGCTGGACACCAAAAAGAACTTCGTCCGCAAGGCCGACATCCTCTCGAGGCGCACGGTGCGCCCCCAGGCGCCACTTCCCGACCGTTCCGAGAGCCCAGCCGATGCCCTGGCAGTCTCATATGACCGAACGGGCGGCCTCGATCTTGCGCTAATCGGTGGACTGCTCGGCTGCAGCGTAGAAGATGCCGAGGAAAAGCTCGGAGACCTCATCGTCCGCGATCCGGTCACTTCGAGGATCGAGAGCGCCGAGGCATATCTTTCCGGCGATATCGGCGAGAAGCTCGATGCAATCCATACGATGCAAAAGAAGATAGAGAACGAGCGTTTCGATGCCGGGGAAAGCTCCTGGTTCGATTCTGTTTCGATCCCTCCCGTCCGCACTCCCGAGGCAAATGCGGAGGTGGCGAGAGCCGTTACCGTCCTCATGAAAAGCGGCCTGTGGGACACCTGCGTCCATCCCCTGACGGCCGACCGTGCCGTTATCGCCTCGGCGCATGTCGGCAGCCTCCCCGACAGCTGGCGCGACAGGTCGTTCAGCACGTGGACCGGAGAGGCGTTAATTGCCGCCCTAGGAGAGCTCGATGAGGGGGTTCGCATTTCCACCGAGCGCAGGAACGGCTACACGGCCATATCGAACCCGCTCATCGCGGCGCTTGTCGCGAGATCGCTCGGACATCAGGCAAGTAAGCGGGACTTCGCGACCGATGGGATGAACACGGAGGAGGTCCTCTGGCGACTTTCCAGGGATCCCCGGGTGGGCTCCGATGTTCTTGGCGTCGCGCTTCACTGCGCCGATGCCGACAACACATATCAGACTCCCGATCCGATCAAAAACCTGGCGCGCGCGTATGGGATCTCTATTGCCCGGATGTCGGAGCAGGAGCCCCTATCGAGTGTTTTGGCGGCTGCGATGAAGGCAGACCCCGTGCCGGCCGAATTCCTTATCTCGCTCGGCTATCGCCAGGCTGGTGACGAGGCCGTGATGAGGACTACCCATGTCGACTGGATGGGCGACGTCGATCAGCCTATTCCCCACGAGGAGCTCGTCAACTCAGATGACCTTGCCGAGTACAGGGCTAGACGCGAGCGACATATGTCAGCCTTCGGCCTAACCGAGTCGGATGTCGAGAGGCTCGCCGCGCTGCACACCTGCGAAAAGAAACTGAAAGCCGTGCTTCCACGTGAGCTGGGTCCCGGAGAGATCGCGGCGACCCTAGGTTCTCCCTGGATTCCCCCCTCCCTCGTCATGAGCTTCATCGAGGAGGAGCTCGAGTTAACTGATGGCGAGATGACTGCCGCAAAGCAGAGGAAATTCGAGGTTGCCCATGAGCCTCGTACCGGAAAATGGCGCCTGACGGGAAACGCGACCGAGATTTCGCTCGAGGTGCTGGCCAGATACGGCATCAGCAGCTATTCGCCGCTCAAGGTCATCTCGGCCGTCCTCAACGGCAGCGAGACGAAGCTGAACAAGACCGACCTGTCCACGGGCAAGAAGGTTCCCGACCCCCAGGGGACCAAGGCCGCATGGGACAGGAGGCGCTTGATTTCGTCGGCTTTCGAGAAATGGGTGTGGGCAGACCCGGATCGGGCAAATGCTCTGTGCAAAATCTACAACGATAGGTACAACCGTCTTGCTCCAAGAACGTATGACGGCTCATACCTCACATTTCCCGGCATGAATCCCGACGTGGAGATGAGGCCGCATCAGCGTGCCGCCGTCGCGCGAGCTGGGCAGGCAGATGAGGGCACGCTTGTGGCCCATGTTGTCGGCGCCGGGAAAACCTATACGGGTATCGCCATGTGCATGGAGGCCAGGCGTCTCGGCCGGGCCACCAAGCCGCTTGTCGTCGTGCCGAAGCACTTAACCGAGCAGTGGGCATCGGATTTCGCCTATCTCTATCCTGGGGCGAGGGTGCTCTACATGCGTAAAACGGAGTCGGATTCCGCAGACGCGGCGAGGGAGTTCTTCGGCCGAGCGGCAAACGGCGACTGGGACGCCGTGATCGTATCGGGCTCGCGCTTCGATATGCTCGACCTTTCGCAGGAGCGAAAGGAGGTTTATCTCAAGCGCCGTAAGGAAGAATTCCTGCAAGCCAAAATGGATGCGCAGGCAAACGGCGGAACTTTCTCGGTTAAAAAGCTCCAGGAAGAAGTCAACGAAATCGATAAGAAGCTCGCGAAGCTCCATTCGTCCCCGAAGACCGAGGGGCTCTCATTCGAGGAGATTGGCTTCGACTATCTGTTTGTGGACGAGGCGCACATCTATAAGAATCTCCCCACGTACGGCCTGGCCGTCTCAGGAATGACCTCATCGAAGTCCAACCGTAGCGAGAGCCTGCTCGATAAGTGCACCTACCTTCGCGAGATCAGCCGTGGACGCAACATCGTGTTCGCCACGGGCACGCCCGTCACCAATACGATGGGCGAGCTGTACAACATGCAGCGCTATCTCGCGCCTAAGCTCCTTGAGCGACAGGGCCTGTCATCGTTCCCGTCCTGGGCGTTCACGTTCGGCACGATAGAGGACTCGATGGAGATTAAGCCTGAGGGCAACGGCTTCCAGTTGAAGCAGCGCTTCACGAAGCTCCATAACCTCCCCGAGCTCATGAGTGCCTACCGAACCTTTGCGGATATCGTCACGCAGGAGACCGTGAACCTCAAGGTTCCCGAATGCGAAGAGATCCATATCACCGTGCCCGCTACGCCCGAGCAGGTCGAAGAGGTCAAAAAACTCGGCATCCGAGGCGAGCGCGTCCGCGCCGGAACTGCCGATGACAACGATAACCTGCTTGCGATCACCGGCGACGGCATGAAGGTCGCCCTCGACCCGAAGCTGATGCACCCAGAGCTTGAGCCGATGGAGGGCGGCAAATGCGAGGCGTGCGCACGCGAGGTATTTAGAATCTGGGAGGAGACGGCCGACATGCACGGCGCTCAGCTCGTCTTCTGCGACCGTTCGACCCCAGCCTCGGGAAAATGGAATATCCAGGATGATATGAGGCGACGTCTCATCGAGGCAGGAATCCCCTCCGAGCAGGTTGCGTGCATCAGCGACGTCGGCAACGACCCGGAGAAGAAGGAAACGCTCTTCGAGAAGGTGCGTACGGGCGAGGTTCGCGTCCTCATGGGTTCGACCGAGAAGCTGGGCACGGGCACAAACGTCCAGACGAGGCTCGCGGCCATCCACAACCTCGATTGCCCGTGGAGACCTTCCGATTTCGAGCAGCGTCTGGGACGAATCAAACGCCAGGGAAACCTATTCGAGAGCGTGAAGGACTACAAGTACGTCGCCCAGGGAACGTTCGATTCCTTCCTCTATTCCACCGTCGAGCACAAGCAGCGCTTCATCGGACAGGTCTTCTCGAATAAGCCGTCCGTACGCAGCATGGACGACATCGATGAGACTAGAATCTCCTACTCCGACCTTGCCGCCGTTGCGTCCGGCAACCCCGATATCAAGAGGATCCAGGAGCTGAGAAGCGAGATCATGTCGCAGTCCATGCTCAAGCAATCCCATGCCGAGATGGTCGCGGGCATGCGCAGCCAGATCGAATCTCGTTTCGAGCCTTCTGCCGTGAACTACCGCAGGCAATTCGAGCTGCTCGAACGCGACCACGATGCCCTCGAGCGCGCAAACAGGCAAAGGGAGCTCGAGAAGGGCACCGATATCGTAAGGGTCTCGGTTGGCGGCGTGTCGGCACAAAATCGAGCCAACGCGATCCATATGATCCAAAGGGCAGCCGGAGATTGCCCCATCGGTCCAGTCAGGGCCATTGGAGAGTTTCGCGGTCTGGAGATTGTCGTGAAGAAGGATCAGACGCTGCCCGAGCGCGGCGGTACCTTCCGTTACGACCCCTTTATCGGCCTTAGGGTCAAAGGAACGGCCGACGCGCACTGGTCGAAGCATATGCTGCCGTCGGCCACTTCCGGCTCGCATACCGTGCTGCAGCAGATGGACGGCATTATCGAGAAGGAGGCGGGCGGTCTGGACCAGGCAAGGGCCCTTATGGAGCGCTCCGACAAGCAGCTTGAAGATGCCAGGAGAATCGCTGCCGAGCCTTGGGACGGTGAGGAGAACCTCAAGAAGCTGCAGGCCGAGCTTGCGGAGCTGGAGCAGAAGGAGTTGCAAAAGGGTCAGAAAGAGTCAAGCGGAGATGATGGCCAGGACGAGGACGGCCATGCCATCACGGAATCTCCCGTCAGTGTTAAGGGGCGGGATAGGGACGAACATCCCCACACGAACGGCCATGGATTGTAAACGACAGGCACAATCGGCTTCCAGAGGCATTGGTCGTCTGGATGCTATTGGACCTATTGAGGTTGAATGAGATTGGAGACGGGATGGATGTAGGGAAAAGTCTCGCCGAATCGATTGAGGGGGCCACGACGGCCTACTATCGGGATGGCGGTGGCACCGAGACGGGGATTGCGGTCGACGAGAGGCTGGCCGAAGCGCTCAAGCAGGCCTATATCGCCGCCTATGCCCGAAATGATGGCGGCTCGCTGGATACCGTGAGAAATGAGCTCGCGGAGTTCGGTGGAAGGGAGCCGACGACCAATGAGATCCGCGAGGCCGCCATCGCGCTCGCAGGCAAGCAGGCAAAGCAGGATGCGGGTGTCATCTCCCGCATGTTCAAGCTGCAGGCCGCATCGCTTGCTGAGGAGTACGCGCCCGCGCTCGTCAGGACCTTCGATGCGGAGCGCGCGCAGAAGGCTGATCGCGGCATTGCGGCAAACGAAAAGGATGCGCTAAAGCGAACGAGTATTAGGAGGAGCTGAAATGTACCTTGTGGATGACTACGGAGAGCCTTACGTCGCCTTATTCAGTGTGCAGTACACGCCTCAGTACAGTGACTATCCTTGTCGGCCCCAAGACGCCTGTTTCAAACTCAAGAGGGATCCGAAAGGCCGCGAGGGCGTTTTCATCCAGCCCTTCTCGCGTGACGGCATCCCTCCTGTGGCCCACGTCTCGCATGAGGTGGAGGCCGCCCTTGCGCTCGGATGGCCGGAGCTTTCGTCCAACGGTTACATAGTCGAATTTCCCGGCCATTATGATGGCGCCAAGGAAATCGGGAGCTTCAGTGCCGGACATGAAAGCCTGATGGAACTCCCAATCCTCATGGGCATTCTTGAGCTTGAGGGTGTGGTTGAGAACGCCGAGCGCGACTCGCTTTACGGCGCGCTCGTGGTCGATCGTGAGATCAAAGAGATTAAGGTCGAGGTTCCCGAGGATGTCGATATCGAGTTCAGGTATTGGCTCAGGAATAACGGGACACACCCCGTCTCGTCCAAGGAGATGCCGACGGTTCCCGTTTCCTGTGAGCCGAGCCGAATCTCCAACGAGACAGCCGCAATCCTCTCGGAGAAGACGCCAGAGCGCTTCATGAGGTCGCTACTGGACTCGAAGATCTTGCGTGACGGGGCTTCGTCGTCAGATGTCGCGGCGCTGAGGTCGGGCCTCGATGGTCTTTTGGGACATGGCGGCGCCGGTACGGAAAACCTTAAGAAATCGCTCGATATGAGAGAGCGTTCGACGCACCATTAAACGTTTCGCCAGACTGAAGACCCCTGTCCAGAGCAGGGGCTTCCATTACTCATGAGCTTGGTAAAACATGTAATCGACAATTACGTTGTCACGTTTTTACGTTGTTACTTTATGTCGCAGTTACGTTATCGGGTAGTTCCGTTTTGCGCAGTCGCGTAGCTGTGTTATTCGAAAGTTCCGTTATCAGGCGGTTCGGCTGTTGCTATGGACTGGCATGTCACCCGCTGGCACCAAACGGTCTCGTGCGAGAGTTTCGGCGGTGGGAATCTTATCTCATGCCAGCCCCTGGAAGAAAAGGTCAAATCGATTGGCTCTGCTAGGCCAGGATTGGCATTTTGGTGTAAGTGGATGTTGGAATACCAGATTGAATGGGGGGACTTGAACGATTCCTGTAAGGGGATTTCGAGTTTTGTACGCAAGTCCATCGTGCACGCCTGCCTCATTGGCTTCGAAAAAGGCAACCAGTCCAAGGCGGGTACCGCTGCGGTGGATGTCCCCACGGTCAGCTAAGATTTTCTTGGCGATCTGCTTGTCCAGCTTCTTCATCGAACGCTGGACGTCCTTGTCGACCTCAATCCGCCAGGCCAAGGCTTTCCTCCAGCTCGTCGAGCGTCACGGTCTCAAGCCTGCCAGCCCGGTAATCCTCGACCTTCTTCAATAGGCCGTATTCGTACTCAAGCCTGTCAATCTCGGCAGCGAGCGCTTCTGTCATGTAGAAAGTCTTCGTGCGTCCCGTTGATTTCGCCAAACGATCGTACCTGATTGCTAAGTCCTCGGGCATTCTCAATGTCGCGGTAGCAGTTGCCATGACGCACATCCCAATCACTCGTATAACGTGCTTTACTTTCTAGCACAACGCTTGCCGCAGGGGTGTACAAAAATCTATATTGACAACATGCGTCGTGTGAAGGAAGGGCCTTAGCCCTCGGGGGCGTCTGGTTGAAAATGAACAAAAAAAGACGGCACCCGGTTGATTCTGCCCATCTTGAATCGCCAATCTTGTATGAAACATAGAGCGTCGGGGAGGGTCAGCCGCTCTGATAGAATCGTCCTTGCTGTCGGCAGCCCTCGTGCCGGGCAGAGCCCTCCATTCGATGGGAGGTGATGCCCATGACCGATTTCACCGAGCTCGTGAAGCTCCTGACCGCTACGGTCTCGCTCCTCACGGCCCTTGTCGGCCTTTCCAAGGCACTCAAGCAGGGTTCGAAGCCCAAAAAGAAAGGCCACCGTCGCTAAGACGATGACCTAACTCTTCTAAGCAACGGCTCTGCCCAGCTCACTACAACTTGGGCTGCCGTCGGCACCATTCTACCCTCGTGACGAGGAATTTGTCCATATTTCAAAAAATCAAATCGCGTTTGCTATCGAAGCTATCGAAGTTCATTCATCGTCTATACGTTTTGGGACTGTGGTTATCTGACGATTGAGTTCTGAAGTCGCTGGTTCGTCTAGAATTGACGGGATGGCGCATTCCGTGCGCGGGCGGCCGACAATTCGATTGGAGGCTTCCCTATGCTAAAGTTCCTTGATGCGCTGGCCGCCCTTGCGGCGGTCGGCACATTCGTCATTGCGTTTTTCGATTCGTATGATGTCCGAGTTAAGGTCCGTAGGCGTACGCGCGGTGCGGACGGTGGACGGCATTTGCGCAGCAAGCGCAAATAAGAATGCCCGGGGTGGAGCCCGGGCATTTAACCAAAACTGAAAACTAGGCCGCCCGCGCTCCATGTTGCTTACACGGGATGCGTCATCTTCAACAGCCATCTTACCCTCTTTGGGAAGATAAAACCACCGTATGTTCGGGTTCTCATGCGAGATCATCCATCATCCATCCATCGTTCATACAATGTGAACTGTAACGACGGGGCCACTCATGGCATGTAGTCGATAACTACACAATTACATTATGCATACTTTCACTCTTGAGAAGTTGCGGTATTACGCAACCGCGCTATTACGTAATTGCACTATGCCGTAGTTACGCTATTACGCAGTTCGGGTGTTGCCAGTATTCAGCGGGGTTCGACAAAAGCGTCTCCTGCAGTAACCGGCGGGGGTTGCCGCTGAAGGTCGGCTTGACTCTGCGTAGTCTATATCCGCGGCATGTTTTTATAAACGCCCTGGTGGCCGACTCTCACGACCTCGATGATGGCTTTCCTACCCTCGAACCTTCCCGGGATGCGGTAGACGCCAACGCGCGAGCGCCAGCCGCTCTCTGAGCCCTGAAGCGCTTTTACGCAAGGCCAGAGGCAGTAGTGCTCAAACTCGTCTAGATAGTCTTGGACCCAGGACAGGATGATGAGTCTCTGTTTTTTCGGGATTTTGAGAAGTTGTTTGGCCGCCGTTTTAGACCATTCGACACTGAAGCTCATTCGGCCTCCATAGCCATGCGCATGACGTCGTCCATCGAGTAACGGGTGCCGTCATCTTCCATCAGCGCCTCGTTGTATGCCTCGATGTCGGCCGCCTCCTCGACCTTCTCGAGGGCTGCGCTCCTCACGAATTCGGAAAAGGAAATGCCGAGGACGCTCGCATAGGACTGGATCCAGTCCTTCTCTTCCTCCTCGAACCTGATGGCAATGGCTTTCATGGCCATAGTTGCTCCCCTCTGCCTAAAACGATGCGATATGCTATTTTACCAGTCGTTTTGGGGATTGTTCCAACATGTGCATTACAAATGCCTGCACCTTTAATCAACCCACCTTTAATCAACCCACATTTAATCAACACGTTTTCACTTGCATTGAAAATAACAAGGGGGAGGCGTGGTGCCTCTCCCCTTTAATATTGAAAAGTTGCGTTTATGCGTAATTACGTTATTTCATAGTTATGAAGTAGCGTTCATACGTTTTTGCGTTGTTACGCTATGTCGCATTGCGACTATTGCCGATACGATAGCTCGGTTACGGAGACCATCCGTCATCCGGCCTATCGTCATCCATGTCATGGACCACATACCAGCTGTTGCCGTGGTGGCAGATGTCGCGCAGGGTTCCATCCCCCATCTTCACGCGCCAGCTCTCGCACACGCGCCCCTCCCCCAGCACCCACGATCGCGTCTCGTGCCAGCCGACCTCCGCGAAGGGGAAGATCCTGCCGTCGTACCATTTGATACCCCAAGGCACGTACTCCCCATCCGGCCGACACTCGACCAGGGCCGTCACGAGCCTGATTGACTTCTCCCCCACGCCGCCTCCCTATTCCTATTTACGAACGAACGCGTGTTCTATTATCACACAACCAATAGAGCGGATGCCGGACATCTGCAAGACGTGGCATTGCGGGCCGAGGTGTCACCAGATGGCACCAAACGGCCCCGCGAGAGAGCTCCAACGGTGGGATTCTTATCTCATGGAAACCCCTGGGAGAAAGGGATAAACGGTTATGGTCAAGAAAAAATCTGAGAGCATACTGGTTCCACTGCTGCCACGATTCGATGCCGCGGGCATATATGATCCGTATCCCTTGAGGACATCGGTTGGCAAGATGACCGTTACGAGAGACGATGCGTTCCCGGGGACAATTCGATTTGAGAATTTCATTTCCTTCAAGGACGAAGCTCTGGTCGAGTCAAAGGTATTCGAAACCCTTTTGCCGTTCCTGGGCAGCTCCACATCAGCCGGCTTTGTCGTCAGCGTGGATTATGACCGAGATCATCCGACTCCTCTTCGCAAGGGGGAGACTCGCGCTAAGGACGACAAGGGCTTGCCCCAAGGGTTTGATTTGGAGCAGTTGGAGCTTCCTATCCTCTCCTGCGCTCTAAAAACCTATGATGTCGCTGTAGATATGCCTGCTGAAGCCCTATGCTATGGAAAACTTTACCGAAGGGATCAGAAGCAGTTTATTGATCAGCCCCGTAGGCGTGGGGCCAGTGAAGACCGGTTGGAGACCGAAGGCCTAAATATAAAAATCATGCCAGATCGCAAGGTAACGGCAGTCTCCTATGAGGACCGTGAAATAGTCAACCACCTGGCAGGACTGCACAGGCTTGCCGTTTTCAGCCCCGTTTACGCGGAGGAGCTGCTCGGCCCCGCCGACGGGAATGTGGTTACCGTCCAAGAGAAAGTCGAGCTTGTTTTGGGCGCCGGCTCCTCACCCGATTTCATACGCAAAATGAATGAGGCCGGCTTTATCTCCGAGGGGGTTCCCGCCCGGTACCGTGACTCGATCCTCAAGAAGGCCCGCGAGGCGTTCGATACCGACCTCGAGCTATGGGATCAGCGTGTCGCGCCGATGTTCAAGGAGCATCTGGACCTGAATATGCCCTGGGTCGCAGGGGATTTCTATGGCAATCCGAGAAAGGCTGAGCTCAAGTGTGAGCGGGGCCCCCGAGAAGGGTTTGTTCCGGCGCTCGCCCGCGCCCTGCCCGAATATAGGCCGGAATAGCCATGAGTGCGCACGTGCGCCCATCGGGCAGCTTTCCGGCTCCCTATGGCCATGAGATTCTTTTGGAGCGAAAATGACTCCCGTTACGGTCAGCGTCGTGGAGAGGCTCGGTAGGGAGCCGAAGTTCAGGTGGATCGAGCTTTCCGACGGTCGTAGGTTCCAGGTCCGCTCCACGGGCGCATCTGTCCCCTGTCCCGGGCGAAAGACGGGCTGTCTCGCCCGTATCTGGAGCGTTGAGATCGAGTGGAAGGGCAGGCCCGTCCACCGCTTCATCGTCAGGGATGAAAATGAGTACTTCATCGTGCGCCCTGGAGAGGACTCCTAGAGGGCCGTATAGTCCAAGTGGGAGATCGGGTAGGTGTTCTCGTAGACGTAATCCGACGAGTTCGATGATTTGATCTTCACCTTCACGGGCTGCCCCTCGTCATCCAGCAGGAACCCCTTGCAGACCGAAATCGAATAGCCGGGCTCGAGTGTCTTCATCGCGTTGGAATCGCTGTATTTCGTGCATCGGGAGAGCTTCACGCCGTTCTGATAGCACGAGACATATGACACGGGCGCCTGGCTGTCATGGTCGAGGTCGTTCTCGAATGTCATGCCGACAAGGAGGAACCGGTACTCCTTGCCGCTCGAGTCCGTGGCGACCTTTTTGTAGATGCCATCGACCGAAAGCCCCCTGGAGGCATCGGATGAGCCCGTATCGCCTATCCCTCCAAAGGAAAACGCCTCGTCCTCGCCCTTCTCGGAATCCCTATCCTTCGTCGAACCGTCCGATTTATCCTCCTTCTTTGAACAGCCGCATCCCGTAAGGGCCAGCGAGGCCATAGCGGCCAGAACGGCCCTCCTGCTGACGTTGACGATACCCATGAGTTACCACCAATCAATCAATTTAATATCACAACCGATAGAGCACGTATCCCCTGCCGCTTGCCGCCTTATCGGCGCCGGGACAGGCTTTTCCAAAGCGTTTTACGTTGGAATCCCGCACGATCGCCCACGTCCAGCCATCCTCCTTAAGGACCCCGTAACCCCCTTCCAGGCTGTCTACGTAAGCGCCGTAGTCGTTTGCCTTGGCATCGCCGGAGATCGCCTCAGACCAGATCTCGGGACGCATGTCGTAGGTCACGGGCACCCTCGCCCACTCGAGGTAGTTCATCACCGTGGCGTCCTCGGACCATATGCGACCCGGGTTGTCACCCAGGGCCTCGACGATCTGCGCCATATCCGAGTCGATGCCCCTCCATCCGGTCTCGACCCCGCGGGTATCCGAATCAAGCGAGTTAAGGCCGCTATTGACGATGGAGAACGCTAGGACGAGGACCATAACGGCTCTCCCGGCAATCAGCAGGCGATGCACCCGGGGGCCGATTGCGTCGCCCTGGCCGACGGATGCGGCGACAACGAGAAACGAAACCGTCCACGTTATCCAAAGGCACCTGACGGCAAGTGCCCCGGCGATTGCAGACGCCGTCCAAAAGGCCAGAAGCCACCTGGGCGGGAACCGCCGGGCAAGGCAACACGATATAAAGGCCACAAGGATTGAGGCACCCCAGAACACGGCCGCTGCAGGCATTACCCAAGCCGGATTCAGCTCGAGGATGACCATGCCATAGGATGCGGCCCCGAGCGAGCGGAGCACATAGAGCGACCCGTCGATACAATACGGGTTTACAAGCGATTCCGCAGCCATGCCGGCAACTGCTGCGAGCAGGGGCAGCCTGGAACGCCACCACGCGCGAAGCGTCTCAGCGCTTACATGTGGTGAGATCTCGCCCTTTTCGGGGAGCAGGAAGCATGCGGCGGCGCCCGCCGGCAGGGGCCAGAGCGCGGCCTGCAGGTTCACGGAGAGCAGCGACACGATCGGAAGCGCCAGAAGGCACCGCGGGTTAGCGCTGTGTCGCCACTCCAGGCAGATGGATATGGCGACGAACAGCAGCGCCGCCGTCCAGATTGACGGACGGATGGATAGATATGAGGCCATGAGGGAAAACCCTAGCGCACCGATCAGCAGCGGCACCCATGGATAGCGCGGGACTCGCGCCAGCCGGCAGACGGCGCCGGTATAGGTACACAGTGCCAGCGCGGCGGGAATCGCCACGGAGACGGCGACACCGGTGTAGCCAGCCACCTTCCAGCACAGATAGAGCCACGCGTCGTGGAGCCACTGCTGGAGCACGATGCCTTGGCCCTCGACTGCGGTGAAGGGGTTTACTCTCGGGATTCCGGATTCGACGACCTCGCGCCCCGAGGCGAGAAGAAACCAGCCGTCGGTATCCAGCGTCCCAGCCGACCTGATAGCAGGGATCATAGCAATGATTGCTATGGAAAAGATAAGGGCAAGCGCCGCGCAGGCCCCGTGAACGAGCCTTTCTGCATCAATTCGCATCAATCGAGTCTCCTGATCAAGAGAGGTCGGTCTGACTCGGTGAACGTACCGGGTGCGACCTCGATGCCCCCGACCGCCCCTCGCGGCGCGAAGAGGATGCGCCAGGGGGAAACCGAGGCATCGAGCGAGACGACGGGCCAGGATTGATTCGAGGGGTCGAAACGGCCTATCCAGCAGACATCGACCGGGACGCGCATGAACAGGGTGTGAAGGGACCTGCCCCTCGCGTAGATCATTCCGCAGGACTTTTCTATCGACCTTACGCCCATATACCCGATGGTTTTGTCCGTGAAGGTCCTGGCGGCCCTCAGGGACAGCGGGACTTCGGCATCGGACCTAGTCGTGGCCACACAGGGGATATCGTATTCGAAGCTCATGGGCCGTCTCCTACATGAGGGAGGTGAACGTCTGGGCGATCTGTGCCACCACGGGCGCCAGGACGACGATCAGAAACACGGGCAGGATGAACAGGATAATCGGGAAGAGCATCTTGGAGCTCAGTTTCTCGATCTCGGACTCCACCTTGAGGCGCCGCTGCTCTCGGACGGTTTCCGCCTGGTCGCGGATGATGTCGACAAGCGAGCCGCCAGCGCGCTCGGACTGCGCGAACGAGGCCGCGAAGATGGTGAGGGAGGGTACGCGCGCGCGTTCCGCGAAGCGCAGGAGCGCCTCTGTGCGCGATGAGAAGCTGGCCTCGTTGGCCACGCGCTCGAAGCCGCGCGCGATGGCGCCGTCCATCCTGCTGCCGACCGTCTGGAGGGCGAAGTCGATTGACGAGCCCGCCGACATGCAGATCGCGAGAAGGTCAAGGGCGTCGGGAAGCTGCCTGTCGAGCTCCTCGCGCCATTTCGAACGCTCGTTGAAGAGCCACAGCTGCGGCACCGCGAGTCCCATGAGGACCATCGCGGCAAAGGCGCCGAGGCCCTTGGGGCCGCCGATGAAGACAGAGGCGATGAGGCCCGCTGCGATGAATCCGGCCGCGCATGCGACGCGGAAGGCCCAGAAGGTCGCCGGCTGCATGGTGAGGCCTGCGCGGTCGAGGGAGTCCCGCGTGGAGTCCAGGACCGAGCGGGAAACCGGCGCGAGCCTCGATACGACGTCGGACACCTTCTCGGCGATGCCGGGAAGCGCCGAGGGCGCCTCCTCCTCGATAGCCGTCTCGAGCCCGAAGATTCGCTTGAGGGCGATATCCGCGCCGAGGCCCGCGACTATTCCCAGAAGAAGGAATATGAAGCCGGTCGTTATCGTTTCGAACATCTGAGCTCCCCTAGTCGTACCTGATGTTGCTGATTTGCTTGAGGACCAAGAAGCCCAAGATATCGAGCACGGCGCCGACGGCAAGGCATGCCCAGCCCGCGGGCGTCATGAAAAACTCCCTATGGACCTCCGAGGTCAACGACATGAGCAGCAGCATGACGATCGGTGCGAAGCCGACGAGCCTCGCCTCAAATCGCGCCGAGGACGTCTTGGCCTCTGCCGAGCGCTTGGCCTTTACCTTTGCCCGGATGGCCTCGCCCACTCGCTCCGTGATCTCGGAGAGCGAGCCGCCGGTCTGCTGGGAGACGGAGACGGCTATGGAGTAGAGCCTCAGATTCGAGCTGTCGGTTCTCAGGGCCATGTCGTCGAGGGCCTGCTCGATGGGGCGACCGTTGCGCAGGTCGCGCTCGAGGACGGAGAACTCCGATTTCAGGGGTTCTGCCATGTGCTCAGCGACGGGGGCGACCGACTGCGCGACGGAGGCGCCCGTGCGCAGATTCGATGCGATCAGCGGCATGGCCTCGCCGAGCTGTTCCTCGAAAAGGCCTTGCTCCGTCCCGCGTTTCAGCCTTACCCAAATCGGGAATGCCGCGATTCCGAGTGGGAGCGCGGCCAGGGCGCCCACGGCAGAGCCGATGGCAAGGATGAGCACGGAGGGGGCGAAGGCGATGACGGCCCACAGCTGTGCGGCCTCGGAGACCGACAGCTGGGGCGCGGCGCCCTGGCACACGCGGCGCAGGGCCTCGGCCAGGCGGTTCCCGCCGGCCTTTCCGAAGGGGTTCTCCGGAAGGGGCCCCGTCTCCGCACGCTCGTGCTCGACGCGCAGCTTTCTGGCCGTCAGGAACAGAGCTATTCCCATCGATACCGCCGGCAGCGCGGGGATGAGGGCCGCCGGGGAAATCTGCCCGCTCATCGACGGAACCAGAAATCGTCGTCGACGTATACGCCGCGCGCGAAGAGCTTCTCGCGGTGCGCCGGGGTGATGCGCTCGCCGGTGGGCATGAACTCTCCGAGAACCTTGCCGTCCTCGGAGAAGCCCGTCTGCTCGAAGCGCATGATGGTGCCGATCGTGATGACATCGCCCTGCATGCCCTGCACTTCGGCGATCTCGGTGATCTTGCGCGAACCGTCGATGTCGTAGCGGTTCACGAAGACGATGAAGTCGATGGCCGAGGCGATGAGTTCCATGATCTGCTCGCTTCGCATCTCGGTTCCGGTCTGCTGGATCATGGAGCGCAGACGGGTCGTTGCCTCGCGCGCGTTGGAGGAGTGTACGGTCGTGAGGGATCCCTCGTGGCCCGTCATCATCGCCTGGATCATATCGAACGCCTCGCCGCCGCGGCACTCGCCGACGACGATGCGGTCGGGGCGCTCGCGCAGCGCATGGATGACGAGCTGTCGGATGGTGATCTCGCCCTCGCCCTCGATGTTGGGTCGACGTGCGGTCTTGCGCACGACATGGGGCTTTTGGAGGCGCAGCTCCGGCGCGTCCTCGATTGTGACGATGCGCTGGTTGTCGGGGATGAAGGAGGAGCAGGCGTTGAGTAGCGTCGTCTTGCCCGAACCCGTGCCGCCGGCGATCACGATGTTCATGCGGCCGAGGACGATCGCCTCCATGAACTCCAGCATACGCTGGTCGAAGGTGCCCAGCGCCATGAGGTCCTCGGGTTCCACGGCGTCGGGTCGAAACTTTCGGATATTGAGGATGTGGTGGTCGACGGCGATGCCCTTGGCTGTCGCCGCCACACGCGAGCCGTTGAAGATGGCGCCGGGACGGTTGAGGATGCAGTCGCACAGCGGTTGCGCCTCGTCGCAGCGCCGACCGTCGGCTGACGCGATTCGGTTGATGACGAACTTGACATGTTCGTCATCCTCGAATGCCACCGGGGTCTTCTGCAGCATGCCCGCTCGCTCGACCCAGACGTCGTCCGGGGCGTTGACCATTATTTCCGAGATCGAGGTATCGGGAAGCAGCTCCTCGATGGGCCCAAGATAGTACAGGTCGTTGATGCCGGCCTGAATAACCGCCTCGAAGGAGTTGTCGTCCAGACGAGAGCCTTCGGGGATGGAATCGACAATATCGGCAAGGAGATCGCGCGCACGTGCGTCCCTCTGCCCGCTGCTTTCGGATGCGTCGCTGGCCGCCGTCAAGACTCCGGTTGCCTGGCGCACGGCGTCACGCTCGATTATGAGCAGGTCCCTATTCAGCATTGTTCGCCTCCCCCGTCTCGGGAAGGGCGACGAGTCTGATACCGCTCGCGCTGGAGAGTGCGAGGGCCTGGTCCTCGGTCACCTCGATGGTGACGTTCGAGTAGCCGTCGGACTTGGTGCCCGACAAGTTCCCGTCGAGCGCGAGAACGCGGATCGAATCGGCCAGGCGCTCCGTCGTCACGACCTGGCCGTCGTTCACGCTCGCGAGGACATCGACCTTATCGCCGACGGAGAGCAGCGGCGAGAGGCCGGTCGAGCTATCGAGCGCGACGGTGTAGGCGACATGCCCCTCGGTCACGGCGGTGGCGATCGAGGCCGGTTTCTTGGAGCCGGAGACGGAAGAGAGCGAGACTGCGGTGCCGGATGTCTGCTGGACCACGGACTGGCGCCCTGCCACATCGGAGACTTTCTTTGCAGCGTCCTTGGGCGCAAACGCCTTGGGCACGCTCGCGATCGTGAGATCCGCCGGGTCGATCAACTCGCCGGGGGCCACGTCGCGTGTGACGGTGACGACCTTGACGGTCGACTGCTCGAGGCGCGTCAGCTCGCCCTGCGCCTGAGTCCAGCGCCAACCGGAAAAGCCGACCGTCGCGACGGCGACGGCAATCGCCACGCCGGCCACGGCGGCGAGCCTATGGTCATTGCGGGTTCCTCCGGGCTGAGGCCCGCGCTGTCGACGGGCTGTCGCGGCTCCTGCCGTGGCAGTTGTCCTCTGACCGCTCATGGCGGTCTTGGGGGCCGTGTTGGGCATGGGGTTCGTGTTGGGCATGGGGGCCGACGTGGTCGCCCCCATGGCGGCCTCCCGTTCCATGGCTCGCACAAGCTCGTGGCCGAGTGCCTGCTTGCGGCCGTGGAGCCTGTCGGCGCTGCGCATGCGCCCGGCCGATATGGCCGCGCGCTCCTCTTCCTCGACCTGGGCGATCTCCGCCTTGATCTCCTGCTGGGACCTTCTCTTCATCGTCTAGCTTCCTTCCCGGGACCGAGGAGTCCCGAATACCTGAGCAGCGAGTCACGGTTGACGCGCCAGCGGTTACCGAAACGGGCGCCCTCGAGCTTTCCCGCCGCACACATCCTCTCGATGGTCCTGGGGGTGACACCGACCGCGTCCGCCGCCTCGCGCGACGTCAGCAGCGCAGGCATGAGGTCGTATCTCCCCTGGCGCATCAGGTCGTACATCAGACCCAAGGGTCCTCCGATCTGTCGTGCTATTCCGACATATAAAGAATCGCCCCGCACGCGTTCCCGTGCGGGGCGATTTGGTGCCATCGGGTGACAAACTTGGATAGCTTTGCGATAGGCGCTATTCGGTGCCGTCGGGCGTTGGTTCACCGGACTCTCCGGTGCCTCCCGCCGGGGCCGGCAGCATGTCCCTCACGGCCTTGGAGAGGCTTTCGGGCGCATCGTCGAGCGAGCAGACTCCCGTTTTCGTCGCAACGTTGCCGTCCTTGTCGATCGTGTACTCGCTCCAACCGTTTCCTGTGTCTGCCGGGCGCCACACCGCCGTCGACGAATAGGGGTGGAGCGTCCAGACGGCATCGGAGCGCACCTTGAGCTCGTCTATGCCGGCGAACCTCGCGAAGGTAGACGGCCAAGTTCCCTCCAGGACGACATAGACGCCCGCGTAGCGGTCAGCCGCCCCGCATAGGCTCTCGGGGGCCTCGACGTAGTAGACCTTGGCCTTTCCCGTATAGCCGTTGGCCTTTAGCATCTCGAGTACCTCGGAGCGTGCCTCCTCGCCCGGGTTGTCGGCGTATTTGACGGCATTGGCCGCGCCGAAGCAGGATTGGCGCGTGCTTTCGAGGAGTGAGCCCTGCCATGTCCTGTAGGCGAGAGCGCCGCCGAGGTCGACCGCGAGGGCAATTAAGAGCGACAGGGGGATGAGCATCACGACGAAGAAGGTCGTGAGCTGGGCGCGGGCTCCTCTCCCCCTGCGTACAAGGCACTTCATCTAGATGACCTCCCAGTCCGAGTAGCTGATGTAGGAGCGCGTGATCTTGCGCACGGATCTCTTGCCGAATACGTTGTAGGGCGCCGGGTACTCATAGATGATCACCGCCGACACCGTCACGGTCTTGCGCTCGGTCCTGAGGTTCTCGGTGCCCAGGTCGCCCGCCACGGCGCTTCCATGCCCGAGGTCCTCGTCGGAATCGAGGCTGACGGAGGCGTTTTTCACCGTGAGGTGGCCGGGGTCCACGTCGGCAGACGCGCTCACGAGCTCTGCCACGAGGCTGTCTGCGTCCATGGAGTCCCATCCCGCGGGAAGCTGGTCCGCGAGGTGCGCCAGCGAATAGTCGATTCTCGCTCGCTGGTAGCCTGTGAAGCCGAAGCCCATGATGGCGAGCACGACGGTGAGGGCGATCGGGAACACGAAGATGAACTCGGTAGAGATGAGCGCCTTGGGCGTCCGGGCGTTGCGCACCATCACTTCACCTCCGATGAGACCGCGGTGGCAGAAGAGGACTCGGGCTCGCTTTCCGCAAGGCCGTCGAAGACGGCCAAGGTGAAGACGCGCCGGCACGGAATCTGGACATTTACCGTCACCGATTCGCGCTCGATGGAAGAGTCCCTGGACTTATCCCCCACCCTGAGCGTCACGTCCTTTGGGGCGAGTGCCTTGTGCTCGATATCGACTGTGCAGCTGTCATCGAGTCCGATAGCCCCCCTGACGTAGAGCTCAATCTCGGAATCGGTCAGATCGGGGTTTGCCGCGGCGTGGCGTGCGCCCTCGGATGCGGCGGCAGATGCGAGGGCCTTGCATCTACTCAGGTTCGCGCAATCCACGACGAGCGCGAGCATGGCGATCATGATGGGAAGGAGAAGGACGAGCTGGGTCACCATGACGGCCCTGAGCCCCGTACGTTTAGACCTCATAGCAGATAACCTTTCAAGATTGCGATTAGCGTCGCCCCGACCAGGCCCACCGACAGCACGGCGTTGTAGGGGACGTTGTCCTTGAGGCGGGCCCATGTGGGGATGAACCTGATGGCGAGTTCGAGGGCGCACGCACACAGGAGATGGATGGCGAGAAACTCGAACACGGTTCCGATGGAAAGTACAGCCGTGAGGGCTATAGCCAGCGTGAGATAGTCGCCTGCGTGCCAGGAGATCCCGGCGATGCGCTTCATGGCAAAGGAAATCAGTGCGAATACTGCGGCGCAGGGAATGGTAAATACCGCCCACGCATATGGTCCCCAGGGGGATGACACGGCGCCCGCGGCCGCAAAAAGGAGCAGCATGCACACCGGCGCGAGCCTGAATCTCATATCCTCCTGGCCAAGTGCCACGGAGGCAGCCAGGAAAACGGCATAGGGAATCGAGATGAGCGATCCAGTCCAGGCTGCAAGCAGATAGGGGTAGACAAAAACGATTTCCGAGGCAAGCGGTGGGTTGTGGCGGCGTGCGTACGTTCCCGTGTCTCCAAGCTGGGACATCTCCGCATCGATATCTCCTGCGCTGCCCAGAGAAGTAAGCGTTGAGGGGCTGACGCCGTAGTTGACGGCCTCCCTCTTCACGGCGTCAATCCATTTATCCCTATCGGTATCCCCGGGCTCTGCTTGGAGCATGGTCTTGTCCTCATGCTCCAGTGCAGCGTGGCGCCATCGTTGGTAAAGATGGGAGGCGCACCAAAAACCGCAACCGACGGCTAATGTGGTCGCCAATCTGACGCCAAAAGACACGGGAGCCTCCTCGATATAGGCATAGGTACTCATATTTAATTTTGCGGTCGTGTTTGCTCAAATTAAGGCCTATTTGGTGCCACGCGGTGACAGGTTTTAGATTGAAACGCATCTTATATGGCTTAGGGCCGTATCAATGGATGACCTACGAAACCGAAGCGGTCGCGAAGAAGCTGCCACGAGAACCGTATCGGATTGCGCGAAAGACGGCAATCAGCCAGGGCGAAGCCGTAAATCGCTGCGATCGAAGTACCTGCGAAGCCATTAAGCGTATCGGCTAATTCCCGCGTCTGTAAACCAATTGCCCGAAAAACGATACCTGCAAAACTGCGGAGCCTCCGTCCTGAGTTCGCCTGCGGGTAACCGCCAGATAAACTATAGCCGGGATGTATCGCTACCTAAGAACTCGAAATGCGAATCAGCTAAACCTTTTGGAGTTGCCGTTACGGCACATAGAGTTGAGTGGTCGCACGAAACGCGTGGCCTTCGAAACACTCGTCTCATAAGGCTGTAGCCCTTGGGCAAGTTTCACAATTGAGGCCTAACCCATAAAGTTCGACTTGGTTGTTTGAGATTATGACCGGAGCAGTTCGCTCCGAGAGGTTTTACAAACCAGGCGAACGGCTTTGCCAGGCTGACGCGAAATCGTGAGTAGCCGCTCAAAGCGCAGGAGCTATGAAGCGCATAATTCTACAAACACTAAAGATAGATATGGCGTTTCTTGAAGCGCCGCATCTTTGAAGCCTACGAGCACTTTCGGATTCTCTATCAGCAGCAAGTAACTACTCGAAGCGCGGTACCTGCGAAGCACTTTAAGGAGTTGGCAATGGGAATCGCCCGGTAAGCAACTGCTCGAAACGCGGTACCAGCGAAGCACAAAACCTGTACCTTTTTGCACAACAAAGGCAAGTAACTACTCGAGGCGCAGTGCCTGCGAAGCGAGTGCTCATGTCGAATATAGCCAAGGGCCGACAAGTAGCTACTCGAAGCGCGGTACCTGCGAAGCTGAGATAGCGAAGAGTGGACAATAGGTCTCGGCAAGTAACTACTCGAAGCGCGGTACCTGCGAAGCTTCGCTTCATTTTCAAACTAACATAGACATGGCAAGTAACTACTCGAAGCGCGGTACCTGCGAAGCTCGACTATCCGCCTCAACTCGGCTGCAACAGGCAAGTAACTACTCGAAGCGCGGTACCTGCGAAGCCCCCCTCGCAGAAGCACTCGTGGGCAAAGGGGCAAGTAACTACTCGAAGCGCGGTACCTGCGAAGCCGGAGAATTGACATCGGCTGGCAAGCCCGTATAAGAGCAGCTACTGAAGCCGAAAAGTTGATTTAAAGAAAGAAATAGTCCCGACGATTTTGGGAAACCCCCTTATTCCCGCCCGGAAACAGGGTGGTTGTGTGAGTTCTGGAAAAACCTGACAGCTAACGGATCATCGGACAACCGAGCTGTCAAGCAATAGGCCTTATTTGAGTTTTCAAGGTGCATATTCCAGTTTAACGGTTTAAACGGCACGGGAGAAGAGAACCCCGTCTCCATCAGCATGCCATACCGGAATCTCGATATCGGCTGTGTCCATCTCCCGGTATTCGAGGAACAGCATTTCCAGATTCTCATGCCGCACCTTTCGGGTTATCTGCAAGACGTCGGCCGGATTGAGCTTGTCGATAAGGCCGATTACGGCAATTGACGGATTCAGCCCCGTATCGCAGACGTAATCAATGAAAGAAAGGAATCTCATGAGCAGGGTACCGTCCGGCTCTCGGCGGGGCGACAGAGAAAGCAACTTGGCGAAAGATTTGAAATCCCGCTCCGTGTCCACAGTTGGATCAGTCCGAAGCGAAGCCCCCAATTCTGCTATCATCTCGCCGACACGCGCTCTGATCTCATGTGCCTTGGTTGCCAGAGACTCACAAGCCTCGATCTCGGTAGCCACCCTTGATGCGTATGCGCCGACAAGCCTTCGGTCATCGAATGGGAGCTCGATCAGGCTGTCGATAAGGACGATATCTTTCGGCTTGAGCCTTCGCTCCCCTCGGTACAGTGCGATGCCCGGCTCCCCTTCCCTCAAAAGCGACTTGGCACATCGCGATAGCTCGCTGAACTCATCGAAGGATATGACTCCGATTCCGTCCGGAAGATCGACTGTATCCCCTATAGTTTCGAGCTTTACTATCATATGACGATAAAGTCCTCTCCGGTAACAAGATGCCGCTCGTCAGACGGGATTCCGCATAGCGTGAGCATCGAACAAAAGGAAGCCTCGGATACTCTGAGTACCTGCACCAGCCCGGCTTCTGGAAGGTTGGCCTTGAGCCTCACGATCACGGCCTCGGCGTTCCTGGTGTCCACTGCCAGACGGGTGTAGACGGAATTCTGCAGCCTCGTATAGCCGTCCCTGACAAGAAACTGCCTGAACCTCGAATACTCATGACGGCCCTGCGCCTCGCCCACGGGGAGGTCATACATGACGATTATTCTCATGAACCTTATCCTCCCCCTTTCCCCCATCAAGGCATCCCGGGCACTGAGATCCCATCAGCATCGCCGACTCCCTCCATCACGCGAAGGCACCCGTCGACCCATAGGTCGATGGAGTCCGACACCCGGTAGCTCCCGTGGCCATAGGGAATCCTGTCAGCGAGTGTGGACGCAAGGAGCCTCTTCACGGACGGCGTGAGTTCGCGGGGGCGTTCCAGTTCGACCTTCCGGTCGATCAGGGGCCTGAACGGTTCCATGAGATCGCAGGCGAGGTTGTAGGGGTTCGTCTTGGAGTGGTGGTGGATTCCCACCTGGTTGAGGTAGCCCTTCGCCGCGATCCTGCACGCTGTATGCGAGAGCAGGATGGAATAACCGTAGTCGAGGGCGTTATTGGTTGCGCCCGCGTGCGGTAGCCGGATAAAATCGGCGCCGAACAGCGCTTGGAAATAGCGGCGGGCACCTGCCGCCTCGCGACCGGTCGAGTCGTCCGCGCGGACCTCCCCCGCATAGGATGCAAGCATTTCGGCCTCCCGTTCATGGCCTGAACCGGCAAGGACGTTGGCCTGATTGTCCAGCTTGCACTCGATGATCCTCTTCCATAGCATCTTCCGCGGCCAGGCGCCCCAGGACATCTGCGTAAGGACCCTGCCGTTCGTATCGATCGTTGCTGCCGTTAGCGGCATCAGGATTGATGCCGGCATATGCCGGCTATCGGTGAAAATGACGCTGCAGCCCCTTGCCGCGAGCTCATCGAGCAGGTAGGTCGATATGAACGCGGCCTTTCCGTCGACAACGATGCAGTCGAGCTCGTCGGCACGCAACAGGACAGGCCGTGGGCCGCCGTCACGGTGAACGGCGACCCATCCCGCCTCATAGCGAAGTTTCCTTGCGTTCTCTATGAAGAGCGTCTTACCCAAGTCTGGACACCCTTTCGCGAAGGCCTGCCGCCGAAATGTCTACGATGGCAAACCCCGCCTTGGGGTCGTTGATGATCTTGTCGAAGGTCATCGAGAGCGTACCCGCGAACGCGCTGCCGCCGAGGGGCCTCACGTCGGCGGTACCCCTGATTCCCGAGAGGAGCTCCACGACCTGGATCTCGGACTCGGCTACTGCGCGGACGGTCTTAGCGAGATCCTCTGCCTCCGTCTCGGAGAATACCTCCTCCGGCGTCTTGAGGTCCGACAACTTGAGCACCTTTGAGACGCGGGGGAAGTTTGCCGGAGCGAGCGCGAGAAGGCGTGCCCACAGCCGGCATAGAACCTTGGCATCGGATTCAAGATCGCGTCTGGGGCTCGGCTGCTCGCCGCCGACCATGCGCTCGACGATCCTGAGCAGTCGGGTATCGGCCGCGTCGAGGGCGAGCTGGCGCACGGGGCCGGCGGTCTTCTGCCCCTTGACCCTGAAGCGCTCCCCATATGCCTCGTACACTGTCTCCTTAAGGATCCTGTCGCGCACGATGCGGACGAACGTCTCGCCGGACTCCTTGCACAACGAGCGCGCGTAGAGCTCGACCAGCGAATCGGTGGCCTTATCCGCGACTGCCGTGGGTATCGGGGCGAACCTGAACTGCCTGCCCTTCTTGCCCTTGCTCTCGTAGATCATGAAATAGGCGAACGTCTGGGCTGAGTAGCCGCCGAACAGGGCGGCATCACGGTCGCCCTTCACGGGGATGAGCTTCGTCTTAGAGTCGCGCGGGGAGTAGACGGTCTGCTTCCAGAAGGCACCGCCTTCCTCGTAGGGGGCAAACGTCACGCGAAGGTTCTTCCAGGAGCAGGCGCGGACGAGCCTCTCTCGCTCGAAATCGGAATCCCACAGCACCTCTGCCGTGTCGTAGTCGACGAGATTGCGGAAGAACCCGCCGGAGAAGAAATCGAGCTCCGAGTCCGCCCCGCCCCGGCGCTCCTGCGCCTCGATATCGCGCATAATGCGCTCGTAGAAGGCCCTGTTGTTCGACCACATGGGCGCCCTCGTCTCGATGAACCTGCCGGTCGTGAGGGCGATGAGGGCATCGTGGGCGTGGTAGTAGCGATTTGCTTTTCGGCTTCTCGGTATTCCCGCGCGCCTCCTGACCGAGCTGGCGACCCCGGCCTTCACCGGCACGACCTTGACGCCCGCATAGGTGGCCTCGAGGACCGCGGCGATGAGATTGCACTCTTGGCTCGTCTCGGTCAGCTGGCGCCCGACGATTGACTTCAACATCCTTTCCGATATCTGCGTCCTCATGAGCGCGTTGAGCTTGCGCTCGGTCATGAGGCCCACGCGGCGCAGGTACATCCAGAAGGGCGCCATCTTCCTCTGCATGGATTGGGGCACGAGGATCGAGTCCTTCTTGTCAAGGCTCTCTGCGTTCAGGACCAATGCCTTGTTGTCGAGCGAATCGTCCCTGCGCACCGACGGGGGCAGGATACGGTCGACGCAGTAGTCGACCGACGCGATGCGCGCGATATCGATGGACTTGCCGGAGTAGAGGCTCTTTCCCGCCTGTCGGAAATAGAGGTACAGGCGCTCGTTGATCTCCTTCTCGTCGAACATCCCCAGCTCGCGCAGGAGCCTGGCGGCATCCAGGTCGCGGCGCGCGTCCTCGTCGAGCGCCTTCAGCGCGGCCTCGATCTCCTGGGCGCGGCTCCGAGACCGCTTGCCCTTCAGCTTGTTCGAGGCGGTCCTCGTGACCTCGACGTAGACCTTTGACGGGGCGCAGCCGGCCACCGAAGCCATGTCCTCGATAACCTTCACGGCCTGCGAGACGCCGCGACGAAGCGCGGGGGACCCGGGCAGCGCGTCGATGCCGAGCTCACCTGCCTTTTCCAGCGCGGTGGCGTTGACCTCGTCGATCTTCGCCCGGAAGCCGAGCTCGGTGTCGCTCAGGGCCTGCATCAGGTTCATGGACGTGCCGCGGAACCTGCCGTAGGGCGCGCCCTGCTCGAGCACGTCCATGATGCACATGTCGCCGCGCGCGGTATCTACCCACACACCGGTGAGCAGGCGCTCGGAGAGCTGGCCCCAGCCCTTGAGGCGCTTCGCACAGAAGGCCTCTATGGTGTCCTCGTCGAGGATATCACCGTATTCCTTGGCGACCTTGCGCTTCAGGATGGAGCGCTCCTCGAACACGGTGTTCCACAGGATGATGTCCTCTGCCATGGACTTCTGGGCGGCCGTCAAGGACTTCACGCCGAGAAGGCCTGCGATCCAGGCCGAGACGGACAGGCGCGACGTCATCCTTTTGGCATCGGATACGCCCTTGACGTGCGGGTGCGCCATCGTGAAGTCGCGAGAGAGGATGTTCACGATTCGGCTGAGGGCCATGACCGAGCCGTCCGATGCGGCCTCGACCACGGCCGCCCTCATCGCCGCATCGAGCGGCAGCCAGCCCTGGCCGTCCTCGGTGTAGCGGATGCCCGCCAGCTCGTTCAGGAACCGGAAGCGCTCGTAGATGAGGGAGTTCGCCGGCAGCACGTCCTCATCGACCAGATAGGTGCACTTGCCCGTCATGCGCCGGATGAAAGCCTCTGCGGCCGCATCGGTGTCGATATGCTCCTCGTAGTTCCAGGGTGCGACGAAGGCGCGCTCATGGCCGGGAAGACGGCGCGACCACGCGAACCTCGCCTTGCCGTGGGCGTCTACGGGCGCGGCCGAGGAGTCCAAGGGCCCTACGTAGTAGGGGATCCTCGAGGTCAGCACCTTCAGGATATGGGGGCCTGCGTCCTTTAGCCAAGGGTAGAAGTTGCCCTGGGCTTCGATGATGCGGCCCACGACCTCCGCATGGAGCTGGTACGGGATAGCACTGTTGTCCGTGGTGTGGATACGGCGAAGGAACCTGTGCTCTCCGAGAGCGGCGACCATATCGATGTATGCCGGGTCCCATGGGGCATCCGTTCCCTTGAAGAGCCTCTCTACCCTCTTCTTGAACTCCTCATAGGAGATCACGTTGAGGTCGTAGGCCGTATAGCCCATATTCCTCCTGGCGCCGTCGAGCCTCTTCACGAGCACCTTGTCGTACCCCCTGCGGCCGGACCTTTTCGGGCCTCCGAAGAAGTCCCTGTAGATGGCAAGCCCGTCCTCGTCGGGACCGTCTTCGGAATCAGCATGGACGATGAATTTCAGCGCGAGGTCCTTCAGGGTGCGCAGCTGGCGCCCGTACACCTCGTACTGGGCCACCTGGTTGTGCGAGAGGGTCTTTCCGGGTGCAAACGAGAGAAGGCCCTGTAGGCGCCACGCGGAGTAGAGGCCCCTCGCGGCCTCGATGGTCGGGGCGAGTCGGTCGGGGCAGTTGGCGAGGAACTCATCGAGCGCATCGGCGTCGAATATGGATATCTTGCCGATCTGCTCGCCCTCGAGTGCGAAGGCGTCCATGTTCGCCTTGTAGCCGGCAACGAGGTCGCCCAGCGCCTTTGCCTGCGCGCGGGCGATCTTGGCGTCGATATCGTCGCCTGTCACCGACACGGCGCCGGACACGGCCCTCTGGAGCTCTCGGGCAGTCCAGGAGCCGCCCATACCGTCAAGTGCGCCGCCGTCGAACTCGATGGCCTCGCCACAGGCCTCCCCCAGGGCGTCGAGCTCGCGCGCGAGGGCCTCGACCTGAGCGGAGGGGTCTGAGTTGGCGGATGTCACGTCGTTGCCCTCCATGAGGAAGTGTCCGCGGCGCACGACGTGGTTGGCGATGGCCCAGAAGACGAGCCTGGGGTCGCGGGGGCCGTCTGATTCCATGAGGTCGACGTCGAGGTGCGCGAGTGTGGGATAGCCGTCGAGAAGCCCCTGCCAGGCAGCAGCGGCGGGATCTGCCGCGATATCGTCGCGCATGAGTTTGTAGGACATCCTGCGCCTGACGAAGAAATCCGGGTCTGCGGGCGCGATCGCCGGAGCGAACACGCGCTCCATCTCACGCTCCCTGCCGCGGGCGCGCTGGAGCCTGCGCCTGGCGGTGCGGGGCATACGGGCCTCGGAGGCGTGGAGCGCCTCCTTGAAGCAGCGTGCGCCCATCACGGGCTGACCCTTGTGGTAGAGGACCTCTCCGCACTCGTCTGTGGCCACGAACCCGACGCTCGTGCCGTCGAGGTCGATACCGGCCAACCAGGGACCGTTGATATTTTTAAGTTTCCTAGCCATGGGTTCTCCTGTGTGATATAAAGGGATTGTGAGTTGCTGCTCGAAACGCAGTATCTAAGTCGAAATACGGCTTAAAAGCCACAAACTGCCTTTTCAGGCCGCCCCGTATGGGGCTTTTTCTTTATCCCGGCATTCCATAGGCATCTAGAGCAGGTGCTCTATAACGGTGCCGGTCGAGTCGGTGCGGAAGCGGATGCTGCCCACCGTGTTCTCGTGGATCATGTCGCCGGTCGCCACATCGACGTAGACGGCATCGCTGAGCCCGCGGGACACTTCCATCTCGGTGGCGCCGGTCTCGGAGTCGATGCGCAGCTTTCCCACCTGGTTGCGTACGTGCATCTGGCCCCTGGAGTCTAGGCAGCGCTCGACCGTACCCGTGCCGGCCTCGGTGAGATTCACGCTATTCATTTGGAAACTGTTCACAGTTAACCCTCCCCCTCTGCAAGAAGGCATGAGGCCGGGCCTTTCCCGGCATTGGAAGGGTTTTGAGTCCATTATAGAGGGCGGGACGGACATCTTGACCGTCCCGCCCTGTCTTTCGTAATATCCGGAAATCTAACTCACGTTTTAAGCACCGGGAAAGACGAGTGCGACATTCGTCCCATCATCGTAGACGACGGCCCAGCCCGCCCCTTCCAGCCGCGAGATCGCCGCATCGTAGTAACCTTCATGGAGAATGGCGGCTTTTATTCCGAGCTTTTCGCAATAGGCGATGGTGCCCTTGCCCGGTAGGGCCGCGGCGGCCGGTGTGAGAACGTCGGTGCCGCCGTAGACGCCGCAGAGAACCTCGACTCTCGTGTCGAGTGCCGGCCTGTAGCCCTTAAGCTCGGCTTCGCATCCGGTGTCTAGATCGGTGAGGACCGGAGATCCGCTACCGATGCCGGAGCGGCGGACGGCATCGAAGGCGGTGGATTGCGAGGCATATCCAGGGGACTCGGTACCTATAGCGGCCGCAAGAAGGATTACCGTGTAGACGAGGATGGAGCCGGCCGTGGGCACGGACAGTCGTGCCGCCAGGGCATCTTTAAATGGATTTTCAATCCGGGCCCGCCCCATGCCGGCGACCTCGCCGGAAACCAGGACCAGCACCGCCAGATAGAGCAGGAAGTTCCTCCTGGTCATGAGCGACAGGGACGCAAGGCCCACAGTCATCGCGCATCCGTAGGAGCACAGCCGTGAGACCCCGCCCCTCTTCGCCGTGAGGGCGAGCACGGCTGCGCAGGAGCCGAGCGTGAAGGCCGCCTCGCCGGGGAATCCGGGTATCATGGGCCGAAGCTCCCATACGCCCGCAAGCATCGGGTTATCGCTGCCCACCGTCTGGAATGGCAGCGCGAGCACCGATGTCCCATATGGGTTCAGGGCGCACATGCAGGTCGTGAGGACTGTCGCGAGCGCTATTTGACTCCGCGAGCGCGCGTCAAGCCTCGCGTCGACGAGCAGCGACAGCGGCAGCATGAGGGCGCAGGGCCAAAGGGCGCCGTGGATGTTCGCGATCAGGATGCCGATCGCGGGGAAGGCGGCAAGGATGCGGAAATCACGCGTCCTGAGATAACGTGCCGCACCGCCCCAGCACAGGGCGATGCATAGGACGTCGAGCGCCCTGGGGGTCGAGGCCTCCATCGCCGACATCCACATGACTGCGGCGCATGCGAGCACGGTGGGAACCACGCCCCTGAGGCCCGCACGCCTCGCAACCGAGAGGAGTGTGAGCGAACAGGATACGTCTATGAGGGCAAACAGGGCGCGAAGGGCGGCCTCCCCCATCAGGTCGTGTACCGGGGCGAGCAGGATGCAGACGGGCCACTGCTGGCAGATATAGGGCAGCTGTGCGTGAAGCGTCAGTAGGTCGGTTTCCGGCAGGCGCCCGTTTTCGATGATCCATCTCCCGGCGGCGACCATATAGCGCGCATCGGGTCCGAATAGGCCCCCGTCCATGGATACGGCCCGCAAGCCGGTAATTGCGGCCGCGGCTACCGCGAGATAGGCGCACGCCGTCGACGCCCGGCGGGATTCCGATGACGGGGAGGCAACCATGCAAGATCCAATCGAAAGCAAAACCCCGCCTCGACAATGGAGCCGGGGCGGGGCCAAAGGGGAAGGTGAATTCGCGTTTACGCCGTGGGATAACCGCTAATGCCGATCTTGCTTACTACGTTGTCAGCCATCTTGATGACGTTCTGAAGCTTGCCGGAGTAAGCGGCGAGGACGCCCACGAGGGCGAGGGCGAGCAGGCCGATGAGGATGATCATCTCAGTGGAGAGGACGGCACCGAACTTCTCGTCAGCCGCACGGCGGACGTTGTAGGTCTTGGCCTCGATATACGTGGCCATGGCGTTCATGGTTGCAGAATCCATGATGCGCTCCTTTCGGTTTGGGAGTACGAGTCTGTGGCTCCCGTCGACATGATAGGGCTGACTTCCCGCCCCTGAGAAAGATTCTGCTCCGACAAATGTGTCCGCGAAGGGCCATTTGGTGCCAAGGGGTGACAAATGGTGTCATGGAAAACCACAGGTAGGCGACACGTACGCAGCCGTACAACATATGTTGTTCTGCATATAATGACAGCTGAAGCCCCGTCGGCACCGAATTGACCTAATCGACGTTCTGCTAGATTCGAGAATCAACTGAGAGGTTCTCCCGTGCGAAAGGAGCGGTGTGTGGCAGATGTTCGCGTAATCGGAACAGCAGATGAAATCGAGCTCATCGCTCGATCTTTCGGAGTTGCCCCCAAGATGCATCGCCGACCCGACGGCAAGATGGCTGGCTATTTCGAGGCACGGGCCCCGAAGACCATCTGCCTAGACCTCGGAACGACAGGTCCAGATCCGGTTGAGGACGAGATTGTTTCATTGGCGATCGTGGACTGGGCGGGCAACGTGGTCCATGAGGGAAAATACAGGCCAAGTCGCAGGGAGCTGTGGCAGGCGGCATCGAAGGTAAATGGAGTTTCCCCCGACAACCAGATGGACCTCCCCTCCTTTTTTGACGACCAGGCAAAGATTAGGGAGATTATCCTGGGCGCCGACGAGGTTATCGTCTACAACGCCCCGCGCGACATGAGGTTCCTGGAGTACAACGACGCTGAGCCCGGCTCAGGCACCAGAGTCACCGATATAGTGTATGAGTACTGCCACTGGCTCGGAAAAGCGAGCCATGACTCCGATTGCCTCGCGCACATCGAGCTGGCTGACGCCGCTGATCGAATCGGATATGCCTGGGAGAACAGTGCACACGGACCTGCAGCAAATGCCCTCGCCTACCTCGCTGTCCAAAAATGGATTGAGCGAAAGAACTGCAAATAGGAAAGATGCAGTTGGCATTCTGCTATAACGATTTAATTGAATCGATGGCTGCTAATATCTTCGAATTCGAGAAGCTCGAGCTGTTCGACGAATTTTTCGAGGTAAACGACGACTTCCTCGTTGTTTACAAATAGTGTTTTATCTTTCGTCCGTTTACCGGTTTTGTACGTAGGATAGCGAAGACTTATGCCGGTGTTATCAATTTCAGCTACGTCCGTTACGAAGAGGCCCATGTTCTCTAGCGATCTATGGTCTTCGATTCTTCGCTGCTCCGGCATCCACTGAAGAAAGGAACTCCATAACCCCCTAAGGTCGTGATTCGTTTTTGGATGACGATGACACTTTCTAATATCACGTTTGATTGAAAGCTCCATGCAGTGCCTCGTCAGGAAAAGCACTGGAATGGCATAGGAATAACTCTTCAACACGTACATTTCTGGCTGGTCGATATTCTTCCTTCCAGTTTCGGCAACAGCCTTGGCTGCATTTAGAAATGATTGAATAAACTCAGTTTCAAACTTCTCCTCTTTGAAATCATCCTGAAATAGTGTTGCAGTGTTAAGCAAGGAGAAATCCTTTAGGGTGGGATCATTAAAACCGTTCATTTGGGGTTTCATTAATTTCGCGGAAGTGTATTCGGGAAATACGTTCTTGCTGAAGATGCCACTCATTTTGATGCCTCGTCTTATATATCCACATTTGACGCTACTCTTCGTATTTGTTCCCCTTACCGCAATTGCAGCCCTCGTTAAGAGTTTGCAGGCCACTCATTTCGGACTTTCCCCGCGCGATACTGGCTTGATGTGATTGACGTTGAGCTTCACGCCGTCCTCGCGGCTACGACCGCACTTGACGCACCTGAGGTCGTCACGACGCAGCACGTCGTAGCGCATCGCACGCGTGACCTTCGCGCGTTTCTCGTCGTTGGCCATACGCCGGTCCTGGTACTCCAGGCGGCAATCTTCCCGCTCTTTCTTCTTCTTGGACTCCCGAGGCTCCTTGAGCAGCATCGTCACAATCGTCTCTGAAGCCCATACCGCACATAGGACAATGGCGAACCTAATCAGCGGTACCATCAATCCGATTGCCTGTGTATAAAGGTCGCTAGTCTCCACGTTGCTTCTCCTTATGATAAATACGCGCCTCAATCGTAAGCTCACGTAAATGCTGCCGCTCCCCCACTTGGTGCCATGAGGTGTCATCCACATGCCGTTTGATGCTGGCACGAGGTTTGAGACTCAGGGTCTGAGGCACGGGCATGCTTCAAAATATATCTGAAAATTGAAAATATGATATGATTTCATATCATATTGGAAGGAGATTGGGTATGAGCCAGATTGGGGTTCACCCCAGAATCAGTAGGCGACATCCTGAAGTGGCCGAAGCCGACGTGATGACTGCGATGCGGTCAATGATTCGCTACAAGCAACGCAACTCGGGTGAATGGATTGCCGTCGGTACGGACTCACACAATAGACTTGTTGAGCTCGTTTACATCTATGATGCCGACGAGGATTACTTCTTCGTCTACCACGGCATGACCCCACCGAGCGGCAAGACGCTCAGGGAACTCGGCTTGGAGAGGTGATTAGTATGAACGTAAACGATTTTATGGCGAAGCACGGTATCACCGATGCCGACCTCGAGCGCATGGCCGCTCCCTATGAAGATGGTAGCTTTGAGCCCGAGCCCGACGGCAAGGTATTCAGCGGCTCACATCTCGATGCAGTCGGCACTCGCCGCGTGACGGTGGTTTATGATGCGAAGGACACTCAGAGGGTCGCACTGATAGCACGCAGCAGGGGCGTGAAGCCTTCCGTGGTCTACAGGGACGCGCTCGAGTACTATCTAGCAGCTCAAGCCTAGACATTTGTGGCCGATTTCACGGGCTTATGTACTGGGGTCCATTCGAGAACACCATGACAGACCAATCGTTGCGATTTTTATGGGATGGTTAACTTAGAGGGCGGGACACAGCAATTGTGTCCCGCCCTCTGTGTCTTTGTTGCCAGATACGCTACTCCTCGTATTTGTTGCCCTTCCCGCAATTACAGTCATCGCAAAGCGTCTGCAGATTGTCCATTACGGACTTTCCCCCGCGCGAGACGGGCTTGATATGGTCGACGTGGAGCTTCACGCCATCCTCGCGGCCACGTCCGCACTTGACGCACCTGAAGCCGTCACGGCGCAGCACGTCATAGCGCATCGCACGCGTGACCTTCGCATGTTCCTCGTCGTTGGCCATACGACGGTCCTGATACTCAAGGCGGCGTTTCTCCCGCTCTTTCTTCTTCTTGGACTTGCGATGCTCTTTTATAAGCATCGTCAAGATTGTCTCTGCCGCCCAAAGCGCTATGGCGATCTGAATAAGAGGCATGAGAGACTGGAATACCTGGGTATAGACATCGGATGTATCCATAGCGTTCCCCTCCGTTGAAAATAGATGCTTCAAGCATAAAGTCCCACAAATGCCGGCTCTCCCCCCACTTGGTGCCATGAGGTGACACCCACGCGCGGAACACTTGTTCATAGCCGCTCGCCCGATTCCCTCCGAAACGATGATTGGAGCATCGGAAATTCAGGCGGAGGGAGAGATATGGCCGAGGTGCTTGATTCGAGCATGCTACCCAATTGGCTAAGGGACATGGATGACGGCCCGTCTGTGAGGCCCGGTGCAGACGATTGCGCCCGCTGCGGACTCACGCGGTGCGGCAGCTTCACGGTACATGGCCTCGGGTTCCAGGCGATGAACAGGACGACGACCGATTTCGCGATGGCCTGGCCTATCGGCAGGGGCGCCTGGCAGGTATTGCAAGACGCCTACGACATCTATGACCCAGTTGCCGGGCAGGACGGCTATATCGAGACCGACGACCTCAACGACATCATGCGCGAGAACGGGTTCCGTTCCCTCAACTCATTTAGCGTCGCAGAGGGTGAGGGATGGCGTGAGAGCCTTACACGCGCCGTCGCGGCCAGATGGTGCAGGGAGCGTTACTCGGTCCCCTTGACCTTTACCGATGGGGCCTCGGCATTGTCCAGGCTCGTCTCCTGTGCCGCCGCGTTCGATCCGTATTCGGACAGGACACTCGTTACCACCGCGATCGAGCGGGAGATGGCGCGCCAGGAAAACGCCTACAACATGGCTGCATACGCCGACGCCCGCGAGCTCAAGAGCACGCAGCTTCGCTCCTTTGCGGTCGTTCCAGAGAAATCGGCTATCCATGGGATGGGAGTGGCGGCGGGAGGCATGCGTCGCCAACAAGACATGAAAGCGAAGGGGCATGGACCCAAGTTCGGCCATTGATGACAGAAAGGACTGATGGCGATGTATGAGAGGGTATGGGAAGGCACGGCGCCCGGACTGGACGGAGCCGAATGGGACCTTTTCCTTGACTTTAACCAGGATACGGGGCTGTTCCGGGTTGGCGGCTCGTTGGACGGAGAGCATCGCGAGATGTGGGAGTGCGCCGACCCTGTGGTATCCGGCCTCATGGCGAGGTCTGCAACTGATCGACCCGACGACCCCGATATCATGGCGCTTATCCCTCCCGCTCCCCTGAAGATGCAGGGCAGGTTCGCCCCCTTCTCCTCCCCCGACCAGATCGTCTCGGGTACATGGCGCACCCCACGGGATTGGCCGGAGGCGAGAAAGGATGAAACGGTCAAGGAACTCTGGGAGAGAAGATTCGACATTTTGAGATTGGCCGACAGCTACAATCCCGACGGGATAGCCGTCCAGGAGTGTTCGAGGCTCCTGAACGGCATGTACGGAGATCCGACTCGCTGGCCGCGGCGTGCTGTTGACGTCGTGCTCGACTATCCACGCGGTACCAAGCTCGGAGATAAGTACTACGCGGGGCTCAACGGGTATTTGCTCCCATCGGAGTTCTCTGACGCCGTCGTGCGCGCCGGAAGCGCGTTGAAGGGAAAGGCCCTGGGCCACCGCGACGCCGTGTACGCCCTCTATGAGAAAGCCAAGTCCAACGGCCTGTTTATTGAACAGGATTGGGAGGAACACTTCGGCGTCATTCCCAGCGTGAACGCGGGTCAGTTCGTCAGGGAGCTATCCGAAGGTGACACCGTTACCCTATCACTTGCCGCCAGCTTCAACTCATTTGGAGGAAGGACCTTGGAGCTTGGCGATATCCGGATGAAGCTCGAATCCGCCGACTGGTACAGAGATAAGTTTGAACACGGTGGATTTCCCTATTTCCCCATAGATGTACATAATCTAGGAAAACTGCCCCTCGATGAGCTTGGTGATTATCTCTTTAGAAGTTGGAACTTATGCGAGCGCTGGACTGGCGCCTTCCTCGATGGAGAATACGGAGTAGACCTCGAGGGCGATATGGACCGAGTCCTCATCTCGGCAAAGGTATTCGATGAGTTTGAGCGCGTGGATGATTACGGCCTTAAGCATGAAACGATTGCATGGCAGGTCATCTCCTGGTCTAAATCGGAAGACGTCTATCACGTCGAGACGTGGTACGCGCCAAAGTATCTGGAAAAAGACCACACGTTCTATCTGAAAATACGCTTCCCGAACACCGACCAGCCCTATAAAGAACGGGACAGCACCTTCGCCTCGTTCCCATCGGAGTACTTACCGGACATGCGCACCATGCCCATGACGATGGACGGCGAGCCGAAGGCGTTCGTCAACGCCCGCTATGCGATCGACCCTGACCGCCTGCTCAGGGGGTACACGCGTAAGGACGCTCAAAATAAGACGGTGCCTGGCACGAAAGCGCTTAAAGAGAACCTGGCGAAACTTGACCAGAAGGCAAAGGTAAGTCAGTCGCCGATAAATGAAAGTCGTGGTTGGCATGTATGAGAGGGTATGGAGCGGCGCGAAATGCGGTTACGACGAAACCCGATGGGAACTTGCCCTCGACTTCGATCAGGAAAGCGGGCTGTTCCGGTGTAGCGGCTCGGTGAACGGGGAGGCCATCGAGAACCATGAGTGCGCCGACCCCGAAATCGCGGGATTCATGGAAGGACGGGGCAAAATAGGATCGGGAATTGGCGGGATGCCGCTTATCCCGGCCGCGCCCCTGGAGATGCAGGGCAGGTTCGCCCCTTTCTTCTCGCCCTACCAGATTGTCTCGGGCACATGGCGCTCCCCCAAGGATTGGCCGGAGGAGCGAAAGGAGAAAACGGTTCAAGAGCTCCGTTTCAGAAATTACAGGGTTTTACCTCCCACCGGGGAAGTAAAACCCTACCGGTTGGACATCATCAACCAACTGACCAACAAGGAGTGCCCTAGGCTTTTGAACGGCATGTACGGAAAGCCGTCAAAATGGCCGCGCCGTGCCTTCGATTTAATGCTCGGTTACCCTCGCGAGATTCTGCCTGAAAATGAATACAAAGACCCGTGTTTCACTGGGCAAAAAACTCCACCGGAGTTCTCTGCCGCCGTCGTGCGCGCCGGAAGCGAGTGGAAGGGCGAGGACCTGGGCTACCGTGATGCAGTGTACGCCCTCCTCGAGAAAGCAAAGTCCGAGGGCCTGATCATAGACCGGGACTGGAAGGACTACTTCGGCATCATTCCCAGTGTGGAGGCGACTCGATTCGCCAGGGAGCTATCCGGAGGTGGAGCCGTAACCCTATCGCTTGCGGCCAGCTTCAGCCCATTCAGCGAGAGCACCCTTGAGCTGGGTGACGTCCGGGTCAATCTCGAATCCGCCCGTAAGTATAGGTATCAGCTAGGATGCGTTGAACACTGGCACGGACCGTTCGACGGTCACGCCCTGGGAAAGCTCCCCCTGAGCGAGCTGCTCGACTATATCAAGCAATCCCCGGGCGGGCCCCTGTACGCGAGCTGGAGCCGGGCGGACTCTTTTCTCGATGGTGAATATGGGGTAGACGTCGACGATAAGACTGATAGGGTGCTCATCTCTGCGAAGGTGACCGATAAAAACGGCTTCATGGATAACCTCGGCCAGCGTCATGAGGAGCGCGCATGGGATGTTGTTTCCTGGTCAAAATCAGAGAGCGCCTACCATGTCGAGTTGTGGCAGTCGTCAGAGGTCTTCGACGATTGCTTCAATACCGCGGTTGATGGTTTAAGGGTTTCCGCATCAGCCTGCAAGAAACAGGACAGCACCTTCGATTCGTCCCCGTCGCAATTCATGCCGGACATGCGCACTATGCCGATGGTAATGGACGGTAGTGAGCCGGCGACGTTCGTCAACGCCAGCTATGCATACGACCCGGACAGGCTGCTCAAGGGACACGCCCGCAAGGACGCCCAGGACAAGACCGTGCCCGGCACAAAGGCACTCAAGGATAACCTGGAGAAACTCAATACAAAGACAAATGTAAATCGGAAGCAGGGCGCTAGGAGTCGTGGTCAGCATGCTTGAGAAGGTAGGGAACGGATTTGAAAAGGTATGGAGCGGAGAAGTTGAGGGCTGTGAGGTTTCTCTTGGGTTCAATGAGGAGGACGGCCTGTTCATCTATACCGCCAAAAAGAACGGCATGGTGTTGGCAGACCGTCACTGTGCCAATCCGGTAGACGCCGGCCTTATGGACGGCCCCGGGGTCGAATGGGATGGCAAGACGCCCCTTGTCCCCGGCGCATCGGAGATCAAATTCGAGGGCCGTTTCGCGCCCTTCAACACGCTCGAGGAGATCGTGGGTGGCACCTGGCTCTCCCCCGCTGACTGGCCTGGTTACCGAAAGGCGATGGCAGTCGATGAGCTGGCGGGCCGCATGACCCGGATCGCGAGGAGCTACGCGGGCGATCGCGCGCCGGGCGAGGCATACATGAACTTCGGCCTCATCGATTGCTCGAAGCGGCTGAACGCCTTGTACGGAGGCCCCGACAACTGGCCGAACCTGGCATTTGAGTACCTGTTCACTGCCACCGGATACAAGGAGCTCGCGCTCGGCAAGAGCTTCGCCTACAGCGACCCGTACCTGCTTGCAGACTCGCACGGGATGCCCAGGCAGGTTGTCGATCAGATCCGCATGGCGGCGGCGAACAGAGGGCAGGAACCGCCCTCATATCGAGATGCCGTGGTCAGCCTATGCAGGCAATCGCGCATGGAAAACGGGGGTAACGCCGATTCTTTCACCGTCCTACCTTTTGTTAAGGTAGGTGAGTTCATAGACGAAATCCGCCAGTCGGACAGGATTCACGTCGACCTGTATGCCGATTTCAACGGCGACAAGGTGCCGATGGCCCACTTGGGCAAGACGGCCATCACACTCAACGACATGGATGCCGAGAAAATCAGGCTGAGCATGGTCAGGGCACGTGAAAAGCATAGCCATTACTGGTCGAGAAGAGTGAAGGCCACTTCCTCCAAGCTGGATTTCTCGTCCCGTATGTTCGAACTGACCGAGCTCGTCGCCGCCATCAAATCAAGTGCCGACTGGAACCTGTTCTTCAACCATCGCGTCTGCCGTCCGGATCTCGGTTATGACCTCGATTGCGACGGCCCGTCCGACCGCGTGCTCCTCGCCTGCGGCATGAGCGAATGGCACTCGGACGACGCCCAAGAGTGGATGGCCGTTTCGCGCTCGAAATCAGATCATCTTTACCATATCGAGCGTATCGACGCATGGGTATCCTACGTCGCAGCCGAAATCGAGATCACGGAATCGAGCGCAACGAAAACCTACCCGAGCGACCTCATCGACCAGATTGCGGCAGACCATAACGGGTTCAGGGAGACGGATGGCGTGCCGTCCTTCATCAATGCACGTTACGCCGCCCAACTCGAGCATCTGCGCGAAGTCTACCCCCTAAAGCAGAAGGCCCAGGAGATAACGCCTGGCACTGCGGCATTGAAGGACGGACTTGCGAAGCTCGAGAAGAAGGCTGAACCCAAAAAGACACTCTGCCACAACAAGCGGCCGGGCTATTTCACTTATTAAATCAGACTCAAGAAGAGGGCCCCATGAGGGCCCTCTTGCTAGTGCTTGGTCGATGAGACGCCGTCGTAGTCGGCTCGCTCCACTCTCATGTATACGCAGGTGTCGCGCTTCGGCGTGACCTTCGTTATCTGGGAATCGGAATCCAATGAGGCAAGCCATGCTACGGCGCGAAAGCCCGCCCAGGTTCCGTCCTCCATGCGGGCGTACAGCCTGCCCTCGGGCCTAGCGAGCGTGACCGGCTCACCGAGATAAAGCGCTTTGTGGGCGAGTCCGTCATCGCCGATAGCGGGAAGGTCGATACCGTCAAGGGCATGCCTCTCGTCGGACAGCCCGAAATCCGGCAGCGTCCATGATTCGGCAAGCGGAGCGCTCGATTCCGGCGAGGTCCTGAGCACGAGCGTCGAGGTGTCAATTGAGTCGTCGGTGAAGGAGCAACGCAGCGTCAGGCGATTGCGGGCATAGAGCTTGAGGGTACGTCCCGCCACGACCTTGAGTTCGCGTGCCGGGTCCGTCAGCTCGGGGTCGGTGAACCAGGCCAAAAGTCCGCTGCCGCCGTCCTCGCCAAAGCGTTCGACGAGGTTGCAGGCCGCTGCCTGTGAGGTCTTTCCCGCCTGTTCGGGAATGTCATATGGGCCGGCCACGACGTTGGCCTCGGTCATGACGATATGCTTTTCATCAATGCCGTCAACGTAGTACTCGACGGTGCCGCACGACACGCGCGCCCAGATGAAGATGGGTTCGGACTTCACCGTAATGGTTCCCAGGGCAATATCAAAGTCCTTCGACTCGAACCAGTAGTCATCGCCTTTCCTGGACCCGGGATAGGAATCCGAAAGCGCCCTCGTCGCATCCTCCACAACGTCACAGCCGGGATCAATCTTAGTTCCCCTTTGCAGGGCGACCTGGAATACCTCCCTCGGTGAATAGGCAGGATCTTCAGCCGCGGCATGTTCATCGTAGACGACGAAGTGGACCGGGGTTTCCTCCTGCTTCCAGAGTGAATAGAAAGCGGCAGAGAGGCATCCTCCATAGCGGAAGTTCTTTCCCGCAAGGGCGGGATGGTCCTCACGACGGGTATTGCCAAGCTTTATTTTCATCGTCTTGCCTGAATAGGGGAAGGTGACTCCACAATACTTATTCACCCAGCTCTTTTCAGGATCTGTGAGGGTGGTTGTTATGGCCATAAAGGCGTCGACGCGAGTTGCGGTATCGCCAAAGTCCATGCGCACGACTGTCGGCACGCCCATTCTATCTCTATAATCAGGCAAAATGTAGGCATGGCCTTTCCATCCGCTTGACTCTAGGGGTAGGGCGAATTCGAAATTACCGCCACTGGAGTTTGAGAGGCTATCTACCGTCCAATAGCAAAGGTCGATGTTGATGGGGGTCCTGGTCGGATCGTCGGAGTAGAAAAACTCGACAGACTGGGTTACGTTCCAGCAACCCAAAACCCACATGGCACCGGGGTCTGCTTGTGAAAAGTATTCAGGTACATACAGGAGCATGGAGTCCTTGTGCTCCCCCGAGGGCGCGCGCAGAAAGTCGGAGAAAGTGGATCGGACGCCAATAGGTCTACCGTAGTAGGTCCCGACAATGGGATAAATTGCAGTGACCACCGAGGACCCACTGGAGATGTTGTATATCCTCGAATAGAACCGGTCCCATTTTCCAGAGGAATTGTCGTAGTCATATCCCTCGGGTCCGATATCGCGAACGCCGCTATAAGTCGCACCTCCCGAGCTCGTGATTTCCGGGCAACCGTCCTCTAGATCGATATCCGTGAGCAGAGCGGAAAAGGAAGTCGACTCCGTGCCGGCCTCAAACGTTTCAGGCACGTCGGGAATCTCTTCGAGATAGAATCTCTGCGCCAAAGTTCCATTGCCGGCATATAGCTGGATATTCGTTTCGCTGGCACATACGCCGCCGGCTACGTCAATGACATACGCGGTATTTCCGCACGAAACGAATGAGACGGTGCCGTCTCCGTTTTCGCGATTGAAAAACCGCTGTGCGGCGGTTCCGTTGTATTCAAACAGCTGGATATTAGTTCCGGAGGAAAAGGAGCCCCCTGCAACATCGAGGGAATAATACTCGCCGTGGATGCTATTTTCCGTGGTGGGCGTCCTGCCGATAGTGCCGATCGAATAGCTCCCGTCGGAAAACCTTTTGAAATGGAACATCTGTGCGCCATTATGGACGCCGGCATTGGTCTTATGGTACAGCTGGATATTTCTACCATTCTCCATAAGGCAGCTGTAGACATCCAGAACGAATGGGTTTTCCGGCGTAGAGAGTGCCGATCGGATGCGGTACATCTTTCCGATGTCGATTTCAGTTGTGACCGTCGTTGGCGCCCGCACTGCCGCTAGATCGGTGATGCCAAGGCCGGCCGCCGTCATTGCGGCGGCCAACAGGGCGCGTCGGCCAATTGCCGCGCCGCCCACGATGCCCTTTAATTCACTTGTGCCCATCTACGCACACCTCCCGTAAGGGACGCGCGCGGACTCGGGACGGAGGCCGCACCCCCGTCCCGGATGATATTTACCTCTTTGAGCTCGCGACGCCGTCTGACTGCGCCAGGGACCACTTGACGTAGAGTGTGGTATCCCGCTTCGCCTTGATAGACGCTGTCGAGGAACCCCCCCCCGCCGCCGAGGTCAGCCAGCATTCGGCGATAAAGCGCCGCCAGGTGCCGTCCTGCTGCTTCGAATAGACGCTGCGGGGCTTGGCGGGCGCTACGCGCTCGCCCCAGTAGACCGCCTTGTGGGCGATCCCATCGTCGCCTATAGCCGGAAGTGCGAGGCCGTCGAGGGCGTGTTCCTCCGCGTTCATTCCGAAATCCACCAGGTCGAGCGCGCCTGCGATCGCAGGCGCGCTGTCGCTCGCATCGGCGCGAAACACCATCCCCTCTTCGGGACGCAGGGACCCCTCGGCATAGTCGACGCGCACGGTGCAGCGGTTGCGCCCGTAAAGGTGCAACTCGTCGCCCGCCGAAAGCTCTGATCCCTCGTAGGGTACAGTCAGCTCCTTGTCTGTGAACCACCCAGTGAAGCCGGTACTAGGATCCTCGTCGAAATGCTCGTTGAGATTGCAGTTGGACTTGAGGGCGGCTGAGATGGCTTCGGCGCTTGCCGTATGGGCCCCGGGCTGCGCCTTCTCGGTGAACACGATGGCCCCATCATCGATGCCGTCGGCATGGTAGACGACCTTGATGCCGCCGACGTGAACGGGCCCGGCAGGTATCGAGCCGTGGAAACGGTGCACAAGCGGCGAATCCGAGTCGATACCGCTCCGCAATTCCGCGGGGAACACCTGCTGGACCACGCAGGAGAGATAGCGTCCCGAAACCAAATCGAGCTCCCGCTCCGATAAACTGAGCTCCCTCGCGGTTTTCGAAAACTCACGTAGCACCGTTGCGCCCTTTGGCTTCGGAATCAAATCGACCTGGACGCAGCGCAGCTCGTCGATGCCCTTCAGGTCGCCAAACCCGGTGACGCCCGCGAAGTCGAGATCGTGCCCGGAGACGTATCCCCCGGTCCATGACAGATTTGAGTTGAACGCCCTGACTTCGAGGTCGAAATGCATAGATACCTCGCCGGTAAGCCATACCTTGATGGCGCTCCAGCGCAGGGACTTGCCGCTCGCGCCGACTTGGGCACCGTCCGCGGCCGCGTTGCTCCATTCACCGCCCTTTGCAAGCATGCTGTAGCAGATTGAGCCTTGCCAGGGGGCACCGTCCAGGCGAAGCGAGAGCGCCTCTATGCACATCCGGGGCGACATATTCATGCCGATATGCCGATAGGCGGGACATTCGGGCATGTCGCCGAAGTTCGACAGATGGCATGACCCGATGACGGACGCCCCGGAACAGCCGTTTGGAACGTCGGCGCCGTCGGCATAGTACCAACGGTATATGAAGTTCGATACGGCAGTCCCGCCATTATTGCCCTTGACGTCCGACCAGTTATTGCAGGGACCACACGAGAGGAGTGGATCCGAGCACGTCACCGTCTTTCCTGCCACGATCTCAGATGCCCCGTCATTCAGGCTCAGCGACCCCGTAAACGGGATCTCCTCGATAGCCCAAGCCGATGCCCGGTCTCCGGCCACCCCCGCCTTGTAGCCGTTATGGAAGAGATTCAATTTATCTGGCTTCGCCACTGTGGCGTTCGGCCTGTTCACGCATAGTCCCGATGCGTCATTGATAATCGCGACCGCACCGTCTTCGAATAGGGGCGTACCCTCGGAAAACGACTTCGTGACCCACCATGCGCTCGCCCTCGAGTCGACTCCGGCCCTTGTGATCGCAAACGGCTGGGTATTCGCGACGTGGTTGAACTCCTTTCCGTCCCAAGGGCCTCCCCATAGGGCGTTGACGGCACAGGATGCGTCGGCCACATGGGCCGGTCGGAACGTCGTGAGAAACCCGGGGACGGGTCCCCAATCATCGAGATAGGAGACGTCGCGGACTTTAGAGAACTCGGTCAGGAAGAGCTGGTTGTAATTACCTTTGAATCTCTGTTGGTATATGTCCGCAGAGTTTGCGATTGAGGCATTTCCGACATCCCAGTTCAGGGTGTCGTCGCCTGCGGCATGGACGCGACAGACGATACCCTGGATGTCCTCGTTGGTCAGGTACGTATGCTCCACGGTCGAGGTCAACCAGCCGGTTTGGGAGTGCAGGGCGTCGACCGCCTCGTCGTGACGTTTCCCCTCGACGTAGATATTGAAGATGTTGAGGTCTGCGGACCATCTATGGGTCACGTCTTTCGATGTGCGCCTGTACCATTTTCCTATGTCGCTGTACTGATAGTGCTTCCAGCCGGTATCGTGCCGACCGGTGCCGACGGCAAGCTCTTCATTAGTTAAATTGCCATCGAAAGTGACGATGTTGTTTTCCTGCTCGTCCTCTTTGACTGCGCCCAGGTTATCGTATTCGGATGCATACCATATGCGCTTGCCGTTTGGGTTGTAGTTAGTGTCACCGCAGGCGGTCAGCGGGTAAAAGGAGAGATGGAACCATAGCTCGTTCTCATAGTCGCACTCGACCTGGAAATTGAGGGCGTATCGAAGGATCTGGACGTAGGCATAACGGAAGGCATACCATTCGGTCCATCCATTTGCCCACCCCATGCACTGGTTTACAGGATTAGACCTCCCCCTGCAGCAGTTGATCTTGCCGCCAATCATCCCGTACATATCCCAGGCGCCCTGCGCGATTGCGGCGTTCTGACCCCAGTAGTCCCAACCGAGCGCGTTGTCTGCGCCGAGCAAACCCAACCCGGCCGCGACCGCCAGGGCGGCGAACAGACCCCGCCTGCTGATCGGGGTCTCCCTTAAAGTCCTGTCTACGACTGCCTCGTTATCGTATTTGCAAGCCTTCATTTACGCACACCTCCCGTAAGGGACGCGCGCGGGCTCGGGACGGAGGCCGCACCCCCATCCCGACTGATATCTATTTCTTCGCGCTGGCGACGCCGTCCGATTCCGCATACGCCCACATGGCGTACACGGTCGCGTCGCGTTCCATCTTGATTGTCGAGAGAGGCGACCCCCCCCCCAGCCTTATCGGGCATGTAGCCCTTGAAGACGAGGCGACGCCACGTTCCGTCCTCGCGCTTGGTGAACACGTCGGCGGAGCCGGCGAGCGTCACCGACTCACCGCGATAGAAGGCCGCATGTGCCGTCCCATCATCGCCGATAGCCGGCAGGTCGATCTTGTCGAGCCTATGCTTCTCGATGCGTCCGGTGAAGTCGATCAATCCGAGCGCATCTTCGACGACTTCGGCCTTATCGCTCGGTTCCTTCCTGAAAACGGTACCGTCGGCGGGCTCGACCGATCCCTCCGCATATTCGATGCGCAATGTGCAGCGGTTGCGCCCGTACAGCTTCAATGAGCCCTTCTTGGGAATCTCAAGGGAGACGGCCGGATTGACCAGGGCAGCGTCCTTGAACCATCCGGCAAATCCCGAGGCGGCATCCTCCCCGAAATGGGCATAGAGATTGCAGGGTCTCTTCCCAGCAGCCTCAAGTGCGGCATCTACGGGCGCGTAGGCGTCACCTGGATGGATGTCGGAATCACGATATACAAGGTGGGCGTCATCGATGCCATCCGCATAGTACTCGACGCAGGCAGATTCGATGCGACAGGGCTTGGAGACGACTGTACCGCGGTACCGGTCGGTCCAGATGCGGTCGGTGCTTTTCGAAGGCAAGCGCAGCCCCAACATGGCGGCGACATATAGGTAGCCGGATCCGAGATCATCGGTGAGCGTAAGGCTTTCATCGGTACTGAATTCCCGCACGACACGGGCGCCAGTCGGCTTGCGAATAAGGTGAACGTTCATACCCGAGATCTTCGTATTGGAGCTGCCATCGGGTTCAAGCCCGCATACCGGAGCCGTCTCAAGCGTCAGCGGTTTGTCTTTTGAGTTGTAGACATAGACAGGATCGCTCCAGACGCATGAGCCGTTGAGGAGCTTGGTCCTCACGACAAGGTCATACCTATCGGCAATATCTCCGGTAAGCCATACCTTTACCCGACCCATCGCCTCGGTGTCATGGGCCCCGCTTGCGCAGACCTTACTTCCGTCTGCCCCCTCATCCCAGGCGCCGCCATACCACCGCTGCGCGGCATAATGAATCGATCCGCTGTAATTGGAATCCTGAAGTCTCATTTCAAGGCTGAAAATGGGCTCTCCGCCATGCGGCCATCCGATATGGCGATGCGAGTATGCCTCAGTCTGTTGGTTGCCATTTCCCCATGGTCCGACTCGGCACGATGCCATGATCACCGCATCGTCTTCGGTAACTTCCTCTGCCCTGTCGCTAAGATATAGGCGGAAGATGGGGTAGACGGGAAGAACGTTTTCATTCTTGGTGCCGAGCACCCAGCCGGAAGGGCGAATGCACCACTTCTCATCCTTGAATTTATTGTGCCACCCGAGGATCTTCAGAGAATCGCCGGGCTTTGCCTCATCCGAGGACAAACCGACCTCGCCGTGGCACACGGCCTCCTCAATCATCCATTGTGCATTTACCTGTCTCGCCCAGACGCCGGGACAGGCGGGACTGGAAACGGCCACGCAATCGGCACTATCCTCTGTAGCGCCCCATGTGTCGAGTCGTTGGCCGTCCGCGTCCGAGGTGATGAACCAGCACCTGTGATCCGTTTCGTTCGTGACGGTCGGCTCATGATGAACCCACCACGAACCTGATAGGTTGTTCGATTCCCAATTTCTATAGACGATCGCATCGCCCCTATCCATGGAGGGGCTCTTGCGGTTGGAATTGTTGAGGCCGTGGTCGAGATTCGGTCCGACCATGTTCGCTATACAGAACGTAAAGCACCCGAGGCCGTCAGACCTATTTGGCCAGAACATCCAATTCTGGTTGACGCCGTCATAATCTTGCCAAAGGCATGTTCCGCGGCCGTTTTCGTATCGGGCAACGGGTATATCGTGCTCATATGCGCCCTGTATGAGATCGAGCCTCAGGTCCGGTGCCGTGACCGGGATGACCTTGAATATGCCACCCATAAGCGCCAGGTCATTTTCGATATAGATTTTCTCGACGTTGATCGCCATATCGTTATCGGGGGCAAATCGCCGCCCCTTAATGTCATTGGGATTCTTGTTTGCCGGAACTCCGTTCATCCAGACATTCCAGATGTCCATTCGGGCCAGGACCCTCTCGTCATGGGGCGCGGCCTGCCTTCGGACGAACGTATCGCATCCTGGGCCCTCGTAGAATCCGTTGGCGAGCCAGCCGGTGCCCCAACCGCCATTGATCAAGTTGCCCTGAAACGATCCGACTTGATTGCCGTTGAGGAATACGTAGCTTCGGTTGTCGTCGCCGTCCGCGGCACCATACCAGAGGTGATGGCCATTCGAGCTAAGGGAGGCGCAGTAATAGTACGGACGAAACACGATATGGTCATATAGCTCGTCAGACCAGTCGCACTCCACGACACAGGCGAACTCTGCAATTAGTTTCTGGCTGCCGTTTGCGGTGGCGTTCCATGCGCCGTTATTGGTCGACTTGCCGAAAAAGTAATCGTTGACCCCGCGTTGGGGATGGGGATGCGTGATGGCACCTGATATGTGCCCGTTTTCCCATTTATTGCCAATCCACTCCCCGCGCCCGAAATTCTGCGCCGCAAGCGCGTATGCCCTGGTCTTGCGCATGATACCAAGCCCGGCTGCAATTGCGAGGGCCGCGAGGAGGCCTCGGCGTGAAATGGGCGCGGAATCACCGAACCCAGATTCGTCGTGATGAGACCGTTTCTCATTCCCGGTCGGCTGAACTCCAGTCGTATTGTTCACGATGGCGCCGCGAGACCCATTCTTGCTCCGGGGACCCATCTCAGTACTCCCTCGATTTGATAGCGGACAGGCTGCAGCACAGGACCACTGCCAGGTAAACGGCAGTCTGGTACAGATCAAACCTCATAAACGCGAAAATGCACGCCACGAGCCCGAATATGGCGGTAAGCGCGAAAAGACGCCAGTCATCGACCTTACGGGCCATGAGGGCGAAAATGAATATGGCGATGGGGATCCAGACGGTCTCGATGGACCCTCGCGTAAGGTAGAACAGGGCAGCACGCTTGCCCATCACCGGCATGATATTGACGATGATGGAATAGGCGGAGTAGACGCAAGCGGGCAGAAGGGTTGCGGAAGAAACCACCGCCGAGAGGGAAAGCTCCTCCTCGTCCGGCCCCATAAGAGAAAGGTTATCCAGCACTCGATATCCTCCAAGGAACTACGGTTGCCATCAGTTGTTCGGGGCCCGGTGGCGACCAACCCGCCACATGCCCATGGTGCCCATAGGTATTCGACCCCATCAAAAGCGTAAATCGACAACTCGCAAAGTGCAGGTCAGTTTGGTGCCAATAGGTGACAGGCCGATCGCGAGCGGTCGCTATCCTAGGGTAGAATGTTGCTATGAATCGGCGCGTCTATCGGAGTATGCGGATATATGTTGAACAAATTAATCAATTTGCTTGCTGGGGCCAAGAAGGAAAAGAGACCCACCGATAGCTCACTTACAGATATGCCTCTAAGCCGGGAATTACAGCGGCAATTTGTCCGCAGCTATATCGCGCAGACCGCCTCCGAGCGTGAAGGCCGCGTCCCCAATGGCGTGTACGAGACTTCAATCGTCTCTTTCGTGTTCAACCATGAAAGGATTGAGGGCAGCTCTCTCACGGAATGGCAGACAAGGACGGTTTTCGAGACCAGGGATACCGTTCTCGCGGACTCGACTACCCCCGGAAACGTCCGTGAGACGGCAAACCATACGAAAATGTTCGATTTTCTCTTTGATTCGCTGGACAGGGAGCTAACTTCCGAATTCATTAAGGAGATCCACCTGCAACTCATGGCCGGAGTAATGGACGTGCCCGGCCAGTGGAAGATTCTGGGCAACGGGGTTGGAAGCGTCATCACGGCGCGCCCGGAGGAGGTCCCCACTTTAATCGACCGTCTGGTCTCGGAATATAACAAATACGAACCATCCCTGGAGAATATCGTCAGGTTCCATGTTCGATTCGAGACGATCCACCCCTTCCCGGACGGTAACGGAAGGGTTGGAAGGGCTATCGCCTTTCGTGAATGCCTGCGCGCCGGACTCGTTCCCTTTATCGTGACGGATGCCTCAAAGGAAACCTATTACACCTCCCTCGATGAATTTAGGGCGGGGGTAACCATCCCCCTTATATCCTATGCCGAGGCTATGCAGGTCGATTTTGCTTCCACGATAGCGCCCATGCTCGCTGACCGCTCTTTGTCCGATAGCCTACTTGGAAAATTGGGCATAGAGAGGCCTGACTTCAAGGATGACGCCGGCTTCGTCGGCCCTTCCACAAAATCGTTGAAATCCAGCCTCGATTCAGTTGAAAAAACCGGATCTGAGATCAAGTCCGATCATAAGACGCATCGCACTCGTCGGGTTTAACCTAAAACGATGATGGGACCGTTCTTCCCAAACGGTCCCAAACCCCGCATCAAGGCACGGTTACCGTCGCATTTCAGCGATGATGGGACTGCGCCCCCCTATCCCTCGATACTCAAATTCCCAAAAGCGGCTTTTGGCCCACGCCCGCTTTTAACAATCGACAAAGCGGACGGGGACATCCATGGGCAACGGTCCACGGGTCGTGACCTTGATCGATCCGAAACTCGATTTCAGCACCTTCCGATGGGCGATATCGGCGGGCATGCGAAAACAGTCCTCACAGTCGATATGTACGGTGCAGGTGGGCCATCCTCCGCATGTGACGACAACCAGCTCCCCCACCCCGGGAACGGTCTCGAGGAATTCACGGACCGTCATCTCGCGGCGAGCCGAATCGGCACGAGCATTGCAATCAGTTTCAAACATTTATCTGCCTCCGGTTGATCGTTGACGAGGGCGCGTGCGCGCCATTGTGCTCACGTCGCCAATAACCCGACCGGAATTCTGTGGTACCCAGTTTACCACTAGCAACCTTACCGGACCAGAATCCACCTGAACACTTGTTCCTTGCGGGCAGCGGGGACACCTCCCACGGTAGCGTGAAAACGATAGGTCTAATGAGTGCCGCAGGCGAAAACTGTCACCCCGTGGCACCAAATCGTCAGGCATAGAGTCGATGCCGGCAGTACGTTAGACCATGGGGACGCATGCCCGTAAACGCAGCCAGAAACCCGCGTCCCCTCTCCGGTAACCGAGAGAATGGAGCAGTCATGCGACCTGGAGGAAAGATAAAGGAGTGCGCCGGCAAGCTCTTCGGCCGCATCGGCGCCCGTCTCAAGAAAGGCGCGGTTCTCAGCACCGGCGCGGTGCTCATCGCGAGCCAGGTGCTCTCCGTCGTGCCGGCGCCGACTGCCGCCTATGCCGCATCGTCCGAGACGATCACCCGCGGCGAGCGCGTGAACTACGGCGGCTTCTACATGTACAACTCGACGACCTCCGAGGGTACCCCGGCGATCTGCCTCGACCCGGGGAAGCGCCACCCGCTCGACGCCACGACGACCACCGCGCAGCTGCCCATCGAGAGCGACTGGACCAAGGGATATTCCGGCGGCGGTGCCGCCGACATCGTCAAGTCCCATCAGGAGCTCATGGCCAAGGTCCTCTTCTACGGCCCCAGCGGACCGGGCTACGAGGAGGCGAAGGCGAAGGGCCTGTGGAACTTCACCTGGTACGACGGCACGGCCCTGGACTACAGCAAGATGCTCGCCATCCAGCACGTCGCGCTGTCGGCCCTCTCGAAATGCTCGAGCCAGTACGGCATGCAGGGCACGACCGCCCAGTTCCGCAACTGGTGCTACAAGACCGTCCTCTACTACAACGGCGACGCCAACTCCGGCTCGTTCCTCGCGAACCTCGACAGGCTGTTCCCGGGATACTGTCCCCAGTCCTTCAAGGACACGATCTACCTCGTCAACTACGGAACCGGCACGCAGTGCCTCATCACCTTCCACAACAAGGGCAAGCTGAAGCTCAAGAAGAAGAGCTCGAACCCAGGCATCTCCGACAACAACCCGTGCTACTCGCTCGAGGGCGCGACCTACGGCGTCTTCTCCGACCCCGGCTGCACGCAGCAGGTGGGCACGCTCACCTGCAACGCCTCTGGCGACTCCAATGAAATCGATATCGCCCCGGGCACCTACTACGTCAAGGAGACCACGGCGGGAAATTCCTATGCGCTCGATGAGGGGGTCCACAAGGTAAACGTCTCCGGCGGCCAGACGGCGACCGTGAACGTCACCGATGCACCCCAGAACGACCCTGCCGACATGCTGGTGGCCAAGGTCGATGCCGAGACGGGCAAGGCCTCCCCGCTCGGTGCCGGTACGCTCGCGGGCGCGGAATTCACCGTCAAGTACTACGACGGCTTATACACCCAGGAGAACCTGCCCGGGAAGGCCACGAGGACCTGGGTGCTGAAAACCGATAAAGATGGTTCAACTGGTTTGTTAGCAGCAAAACTAGACCCATCTACGTATTTTGTATCCGGTGATTCCTTCTACACGAGTGCTGATGCAAAAAGATACACATTACCCCTTGGCACTGTGACAATCCAGGAGACGAAGGCCCCGGCCGGTTACCTGCTGAGCGACAGCACCCTCCACCTTCAGCAGATCACCTCGAACACGTCGTCAGAGTTCGTATCGACCTTCGTTGAGCCCAGCGAGGGCGCCCCCACCGTGCGCGAGCAGGTGAAGCGCGGGGACATCGCCTTCAACAAGGTGCACGGCGAGGATATGACCGGCCTTGCCGGCGTCCCGTTCAAGATCACGTCCAAGACCACGGGCGAGAGCCACATCGCGATCACCGACGTGAACGGCATCCTCACGACCGAGGCATCCGCCTGCCCGCATACCCGGAACACCAACGGCAACGACGCCGCCCTGAACGCCGACGGCACCGTCGACGAGTCGAAGCTCTCCATCGACAACGGCCTGTGGTTCTTCGGCTCGAAGGACGCCCAGACCGCGGCAGACGATGCGAAGGGCGCGCTGCCGTATGACACCTACACCTTCGAGGAGCTCCGCTGCTCTGCGAACGACAGCCTCAACCTCGTCAAGTTCGAGGTGACCGTGAGCCGCGACGCCTACACGATCGACCGCGGCACCGTGGACGACAACCCAATCGAGATCGGCACGACCGCCACCGACGGGGCAGACGGGGACCATAAGCTCCTAGCCTCGAATCAGGCCGAGATCGTCGACTCCGTCTCCTGCAAGGGCCTTAAGAAGGGCACCGAGTACGAACTCAAAGGCACCCTTATGGACGCCGAGACCGGAGAGGCCCTGAAGGACACGGCCGGCAAGGAGATCACCGCCACGGCCAAGTTCACCCCGAAGGCATCCAGCGGCAAGCAGAAGGTCAAGTTCAAGTTCGACGCCACGCTTCTCGGGGGCCATAAGGCCGTCGTCTTCGAGCGCCTCTACCTGGACGGCAAGATCCAGGCAACGCATGAGGACCCCGGGGACGAGGACCAGACGGTCGAGTTCCTCCCCGTCGAGATCGGCACCACCGCGACCGATCCCGCCGACGGCGACAAGGCAATCGGTGTCGGCAAGGCCGTGACCATCGAGGACGAGGTCTCCTACAAGAATCTCGCCACGGGCCGCGAGTATACCGTGACCGGAACGTTGATGGATTCCGAGACCGGTGAGCCCCTGAAGGACGCTGAGGGCAATGCCGTCACGGCGTCCACGTCCTTCGAGCCCGAGGACACAGAGGGCAAGGTGAAGGTGACGTTCACGGTCGACACCTCGACCCTTTCCAACAAGAAGCTCGTCGTGTTCGAGAGGCTCGAGGCGGACGGCAACGTGATCGCCGGCCACGAGGACCTGACCGATGAAGGGCAGACCGTCGAGGTGATCCCGCCCGAGATCAAGACGTCGGCAGCAGATGGCGCCGACGGCGACAAGGAGATCGCCGCAGACGGCAAGGCCACAATCGTCGACACCGTCAAGTGCACGGGCCTCGTCCCGGGCACCGAATACGAGCTCCAGGGCACCCTCATGGACGCCGAGACCGAAGAGGCACTGAAGGGCGCGGACGGCAAGGACATCACCGCCACGGCCAAGTTCACGCCGCAGGCACAGGACGGGACCCAGGACGTGACCTTTACCTTCGATGCGAGTGCTCTGGGCGGCGCGAAGACCGTAGTTTTCGAGAAGCTGTTCGTTGACGGAACCCTTATCGGCTCGCACGAGGACCCGACCGACAAGGACCAGACGGTCGAGATCTCCCCGAGCCTCAAGACCACTGCGGCAACGATCCAGGGCAGCAAGGTGGTGAAGCCCGAGGACGAGGTCCCAATCGTCGACACCGTCCACCTCAAGGGCCTGCGTCCCGGCCAGAGCTACACCCTCACGGCCTCGATCAACAAGAAGGCGGACGGAACGCAGCTCACGCTCACGGACGTCAAGGACGTCTCGACCCTTGCCGGCAACGGCGTTCAGCGAGGCCCTACTGACGCCGAATCCAGCACCGACCTCTCCAAGGCCCTCGTCGACGTCACCGGAACGGGCTCTTTCGTCAAGATCCCCGAGGGGGCCAAGCTCTCCAAGAACGATGACGGGACCTATACGCTCACCGTGCCGGGTGCGACGAAGGATGCGGCCGACTTCGTGACGAAACTGAGCGGCGGCCAGGTGAAGCTCTTATCCTCCGAGTCGGGCGACAAGGCCGACGGCGCCGGCACGGCAACCGAGACCGAGTCGACCGGCAAGGATTCCACGCTGGGCACCTACGAGGTCATCGCCAACGGGCAGGTGCGCTTCACCCCCGCCGTCTCCGATCTCGACGTGGACGTCCCCATGGTGTTCAAGGCCTCAGACGTCGCGGGCCAGCAGGCGGTCGTATTCGAGAGCCTGCAGCGCGAAACTGACGGCAAGGAGATCTCAAAGGAGACCGACCTTGAGGACACCGACCAGACAATCGATATCGAGAGCGCGCCCGAGGGCAAGAGTCTCGACCAGACCGGCAACTGGATCCTCTACGCGGCAATCGCCGCCGGGGTAGTTGCCTGCATCTCCGGTAGCGTCCTGGTCTTCCGCAAGCGCAAGAACTAAGGCTCAGTCGCTATATTGCAGAAGGGCCCCGCTCACATGAGCGGGGCCCTTCTGCTTTTGAAAGGAGGTCGTGTTATAAGGGAGTTTGCTATGCGGCACCAATGGGATGCGACTATGAATGCGGGATATTCTCGTGGTCGAATACGCCGACCATGCGGATTCGGCGGTTTCTCTCGCGGATAAAATACACGACCAGGACATCGTCGTCGTAGGTATGGGCCTCACGGTGCTTGCCGTCAGAATAGGGCGGATGGACGAGAACGTGGTCGTCCCATCCGCTTTCCTCTATCATTCCGGTGCGACCGAGTTCGTCAATACATCCCTTGACCGCGTTGACGACTTCCACGTATTCGGCATGGGAGTATTTCGGCTTCAGTACGACGAGCGTTTTCCAAAAGGAGGCGGGAACCTTGACCTCGTAGCGGTTCACTGCCCGACCTCCTCGGGCTCGATGCCCATCTCCGCAAGTATGTCTGCCGGTATCTCGAGCGGGTCCTCCCCGGAATCGTCCTCAATCAAACCGTACTCCTGGGCCTCGGCACGAAGCATCGCCACGCGCACTTCCTCCGAGTAGAGGCGGCCGGATGGCGATGAGAACAGGCCGTCGAAAGGCGTCCTGCCGGTCTGAGCGACCTGATTGACCATAATGCGAATCGCATACGGCGTCGTGAGACCGCTCCTGGCGAAAGCCCTGTCCGCGCGGTCCTTCACCTCATCGGGGACATTCAGCTGTATCAGTGCCATATATATCACCTCTCAATATGATAACGACATACTATTGCATAATCATAGTACCCAAAAGCCTTTCGTTTGGATGCGCTGTTGCCGCCTTGATATCCCCATTTCCATGCGGACACCCTTTGGATAGACGGCAAAGCTCACATCGGCCCGGCGACAAATAGCAAGATGCCGCGCGCCAGGCGCAGGAGCGCGCCAAGCAGTACGAACAGCCCGACCCCCCTATAAAGACATGCCCTCTTCCCGAAGTACATCGGCCGGATTATCAGGATCAGGGCGAAGCAGAAATGACCGATTTGGGAAATGGCATACAGCAATTTAAGGCCTGGTTCCAAATAGCCAGCACATCTATCCGCTTCGGGCCTATTTCGTGGCACCGCAGCCGGAGCAGCGGTATCCGGTGAGGACCTGCTTGGTTCCGGTCTGCACCTGATATGTCTCCTGATGCGTTACCGCCTCATGGTGAATGGTTGTATAGTCGTCAACAACGGTATAACTTGCGTGAGTCGCTTTTTGGTGTGCCCAAGCATCTGCATCATCCGAAGTGACGTAGCCATCAGAGAACTGATAATGAGAGCCACTTAGAACCTGCTCGTCCCATGCGTCCTGGTCTACAACTGTTCGAGTGCGAGTCTCGTATACGGGGTCGTTGCGGTACTGCGCCTGCCACGTGTGCTCATGGGACGGCTTGCCGGTGGAGCCGGAAGAGGGTTTGGAATCAGGTTTGGACGGCGTGGAACCCGAGGGCGCAGAAGGCTTGACCGCATCGGTCTTCTTGTCCTCGGTCTTCACGGCACTGTCCGTGGCGGCGTCCTTCTTCTCCTCGACCTTCTCCTTGTCGGCGGCGGGGGCCTTGGAGGCGTTATCCGTGACCTTGTTCACCACGTCCTTGCCGGCATCCCCCGTGAGCGTACCGTCGCCCTTGGAGACGGCCTCGTTCACCTTGTCGAGTACCTTGTCGATATCGTCCTGGGTCACGTCCCCGGCGGGCTTGGTATCGCCGGTGAACTCGGTGGAGCCGGAGTGCTTCTTGTCGCCCGAGATGGCCTGCTCGCCGCCGCCTGCGGGGGTGGTGATGGAGCCGTCGGGGTTGATGATGGGGATCGCGGTGATCTCCCAGGTGCCCTCGGTCAACTGGACGCCGCCCTTGCCAGCGATGGCGTCGGATGCAGATGTGGCATGGTAGAACTCGACGCCCTTATCGGCGCCGTCGGTGCAGACGTATCGGGTGATCAGCGGCGAGGAGTCTGCCGTCACGCCCCCGGCCTCGATCTTGACGGCCCAATCAACCGTGGCCTCGGCCTTATCCGAGACCTGCTTCTTGTTGGCGCCGGTGCCGGCCTCGACCTTGGAGGTCTCGGGTCTGGGGGCGAAGGCGCCGGTCGCCCATGCGCCGCCGAGCCCGAGCCCCGCGACGACGAGAGCGACGGTCGCGCCGATGGCTACTTTGCGCTTCAGGGCTAACTTGCTGCCGTCGCCCCCATCGGGAACGAGGTTCTGGCCCTGGCCCTGGCCGTCTTGAGTGTTGAGGTTGTTCTCATCCATGATGCTGCCTTTCTCTAATCCCCTATCGGATTATATTCTACCGTTCGGACATGATGATCTCGGCGACGCGGTCGACCCGGGCGCCGGCGCGGACCATCTCCAGTGCAGTCACTATGCGCGCCTTCTGCACGGGCCCCAGGGAGCGGATCGTCTTGGTCTCGGACAGGCCCAGCGCACGGAGCAGAGTTCTCGCCCCAACCGTTCCTACACCGGGGCAGTTCTTGAGGAACGCGAACATTCTGATTTTAGCTGCGACGCTGCCCTCATCGTCGAGGACATCTGCAGGGGCGATCTCCCCCGCCTTGAGGCGCTCCTTTAGGGCTGCGCGTTCGCGACGCACTTCGACAGAGCGTTCTCGACCCTGGTCTGATATCTGCTTTGAGTAGAGGAATGATTCATTCGGCATGGCACCGTCTCCTTAAATCCCTATCGCGGACTGATGGGCGCCTTGAATAACGGCGCATTGACGGTGCAAACGACCTTAAACAACTTATACTCCATGAAGGTCGCAAAAACAAGAAACTCTGCCATTCATCCGGTAAGGGGCATCTATTTTACGGCCGTTATAGGGCATTTGGAGGCGCATGTCCTGCTGGGGAATTGCAAAGCTATTGTCGGGTATGTAAGGATCCTAGAATATAAAGTAGGTAAGCACTCGATATCGAAGGATGAGCAATGATTATCTCCGCAAACAAGATGCAGACGCTCAAGGCGGCGCCGAACTCCGCCTATGAGGTCATCCTTCCGGAGTACCTCTACCAGTCGAACAAGATTGAGGGATCAACCTTCACTCTCGGTCAGATCGATACCTTCTATGCAACGAATAGGGTAACCGGAGACCACGACTTTGACGACATCATTGAGACCAAGAATTCCTTCAAGATGTTCGATCGAATGGTCGACACGCTCGGGGTCGAGCTGACGCCGGAACTCCTCATTGAATTCGAGACGATCCTCCACAGGGGGACGACCATGGCTGCCAACGGGGAAAGCGGGCATTTCAAGTACATCCCCAACCGTATTAGGAACAGCTCGGTGCAGGTCGCCCTTCCGAGCGACATTCCGACCGCCATACCGGCACTGCTCGCCGAATGGGAGAGCAGCCCAAAGGACTTCGAGTCGATTTCCCGTTTCCACGCAAGGTTCGAGCATCTGCATCCGTTCCAAGACGGCAACGGGCGAATCGGTCGACTCATCATGATGAAGCAATGCATCGAGAACGGTGTGGATCTTATCGTCATTGATGAAACCCATGCTGACGAATACAAGAGCTGGATGGAGATAGCGCAGACTCAGGGCAACTTCCGATTCTTCGATGAGGTCCTGCGGAAGTGCCAATCCTCTTTTGACGCGAGGATGCACGAGATAGGGGCCGATATCCTCATTCAATATACCCCGGAGACGCTCGAGGAGGGAAAACGCTCGGTCGACCATTGCACCCCATCGACCTCGAAAATCCAGGCAGACCTGAAGACTCTCGAAGATAAGAAACGAGTAGCCGGTGCGCCTTCGAATAAGGGGCACAATCCTCACGGAGTTTGATTGGCAATTTAACAGACCTTTCTTTAAAGCGTCCTTCCGCAAACTAGAACACTGCGGTATTTAGCCCCGCCTAACGCGGAAGCGCAGGTAACCAGCGTGATGACGGAATCGGTGTCGCCGATATCCGATTTTATGCCGGCGCAATCGGACAACGTTTTGAGCCAGGCGCCGAAATCTGATTCTCCGGCAAAATCAAACCTGAGCAGCACGTCATAGCTCATCGGCACCCTTAAGCCATATAAGGGTGTGTATTTAAAGGTTCTACCATTCTTATCTTTGAAGGTCACCGTCCCGATTCGTGTAAAACAGTCCTTTCGATAGCAATTCTGGAGTGCACTGAACGCCAGGGTTCCGATTCCCATGTTGTGACCGTAGATAAGCATGTTCGGGCTTGATGGCGACGACCCCTCAGCAATGTACGGACAACCGGAAAATGATGGCGCGCGATCGAAACCGTGATTGAGATAGAACCCCTTGGGGTCACCTTGCCGGCATGTGACAACAGGGGTTGAGATCGAGGTTCCCTCAACGGTGAGCCAACCGGCATAGTCTGGATTTTCGTCCGCAAGAGACTGTCCACCATCTTCTGCTTGCGCCTTCTGCTCAGCTGTATTAGTAATCGCAGACTCTCTTACGACTTCTGCGCCGAGGCATATGAAGATAAGCGCCGACATTACGAGAACGACTGCTGCCATCCTAACAGCGGCAGTCGTTTTAGGCCCCGATGCGACGCGCTCACATTTCCGATCGAAACGCCTCTTCGCAATTTCACTGTACGGACCTACGAGGGGAATCATCCCTGCTTCTCCTTAAGATGCTCCTTAACGCCCGGCCATTTCATGGCCTTTTCAGGCGAGTATTCTTCGTGCTCATAAAAGCGCTTGACCTGAAAACCGCAACCGGACGCAAGCGCAAATGAACCGCCTCTATATTCCCAGCTGTTGGACTCACAGACGATGGACTTACCGGACTTAGACACCTTCAGCGCGCGACCGCACAGCGGGCAGGCTCCGTATTTCCTTAGATTTGTCTGCTGGGCGCGCCTCTTGGCGCACTCGATGAGTATCGTCGCATCCCTTTTGGTGAGGTCGTCGTAATCAAGGTCACCCGCAGAATCACCTAAAAGCCTCCTGATAAAAGCCAGCTGCGGCTCTGAGGCGGGATCCTCGGCCCATTTTGACGCGCGCTCGCGATCCCAAAGCGCCCTATCGTGCGAAGTCTCATAATTCGATTCGAGCCACAGGAGTATGTCCTGCTCGGCAATATCAAGCGACCTATAATTCCTGCGCTGGGTCTCCCCCAGCCTCGTAAGGTCCGCGGTACAGCAATCGAGAAGGTCTGGCTTATATAGCGTAACCTGCCATCCTTTGTCTGATGCACCGGGGCCGGCGATATTCCGATCGCCGTTGTAGTGGATAACCCATGCGATGGATCCCGTGGAAGAAAGCACGTTCACCTTCCGTGACGTAAGCACCCAACCGGATGGGCAATCCTCGACCTCCTCGACTCTTCTTCCCAAATCGAGAAGTGAGCCATCGAGCTGTTTCTTGCCGACCCTGTCGGGGAAATCCCTCTCGTTGAGTCCGAACAGCGTTGGCGGCGTGCAGATGCTCTTGTCGTCCGAAACGCCCAAGCAGTCGATAAGCCTGAGGGACCTCTTTTCATAGCCGGTCACGGGATCGGTGTAGAGCCTCAGCCCTCGCCCGACCATCTGCGTGTAGAGAGATGGGTTCTTCGTCGGTCGGGCCAACAGCACGGTCTCGATAAGCGGCATGTCCGTGCCTTCGGTAAATACGCCGTAGTTGATGAGGCAGGGGATCTCCCGCGCTGTGAACGCATCGATGATCTGTCGGCGCTCGTCTGCCGGTGTGTTTCCATCGACAACGACGGAACCGGGAATGAGTTCTGCCAGCGAGTAGGCATGGTGCACGCTCGAAGCGAATACGAGCGTCTGACCTATATGGAGTTCATTATATGCAACCGCGACCTGCCGATTCGTTTCCGGGCGGTCAACGCGCTTTGCGAGCTCACCTACTCGGAAATCGCCCATTCCGGTACGGACGCCTTTCGTTGACCAGTCCACGATGGTTCTACGGCAGTCGATATCGCAAAGATAGCCATTGGCGATTCCCCAGCGCAGGTCTTTCTGAAAGACGATATCGTCGAATACCGCCCCGAGCCCTCGATCGTCTCCTCTCCTCGGCGTCGCGGTGAACCCGATGTGGAGGCGCGGCCTCAGGTAGTCGTAGATCTTACGGTAAGACGGCGCCAGGGCATGGTGCGCCTCATCGGTGATAACCATGTCGAATTCGCCAGGCTCAAAGTCTCTCTCGAGTCGATTTGCGAGCGTCTGGACAGAAGCCGAGACAACCTCCTCGCCATGCGAGCGCCGTTCGGCCTTTTCGATGCCTACCGGGCAGCTGTAGTACTTGACTGGCTGGGTAACCAGTTCCTCACGGTGTGAAAGCAGAAGAACCCTGCCCTTCCTGGCGATTCTGCTGAAAGTCACTGTTTTGCCGAGCCCCGTCGCCATCTGTACGAGATGCGATCCGCTTTCGAGGGAGTCGCAGATATCCACACACTCCCGCTGATAGTCCCTGAGGACAATCTCATCGGGTGCCATCTCTCCAGCCTTCCTCGACGGTAAGCCCTTCCACGCCGGCCGCCAATCCGTTGACGAGCGCGGCGTGCGCGGCGGGCCCCATTGCAAGAACCTTTTCGATGAGTTTCTGTATGTTTCCGAAATACCAATCCTCGTTCATCAGGCAGGCGTCATCGTTGAAGCCCAGGCGATCTGGCAGCGTGATAGATAGACCGCAATCGAAATCAGACAGAGGGTCGCGAGTGAGGAGGGCAAGACCATGGGACTCGACAAGAAGGGCCCTCGCTAGGTCGTCCGAGCTCACGACAAGCATCCTGTCGCACAGCTCGCGATACTCGTCATTATCGCCCCCGGGCATCTTATAGCTCCTATCGAGGAATATGCCGTTGTCGGGGTTGGAAATATCGAGATACTCGCGCTGGAGTGAGACGCCTGATTCAAAAGACGGGTCCGGCATATGTACCTCGTCGATACATCCCGTCTCGTAGTAAATCCTCAATGAAGAAGTGTTCATCTTTAAACCGTGTTCTTTCTCTCGGAAACCGTTCCGGCTTCGGGACGGACGTAAACGGAGGACACTTGCGCTTTCGTTGCCCTCTCGATGTTCTCGAGACGATCACTGCCCTCCTGAAGAGTGCGCCTTGAGGCAGCTGACTCCAATGCTGCCGCGACCGCAATCGAGTCTCTTGTCTGAATTGAAGTCGGGACGTTGAGCCTCCGGCTGTTTGACCTTCTCAGAAACTCACCGACCGAGGGAACTCCCCTTAGCTCCCTCACTGCCCGAGCTCCTATAAAACCCTCGATCGCCACGAGAGACTCATTTAGCGACTCGGCGTCAGCTCGAGCACCATCGAGCGACACGGAGAGCTCACCCAGCCTATTTCTCAGCCCATCTAGGATCAAACTCGCATCGACGGCATAGCGTTCAGCCCCTGACGCGCCGGCAGATATCTTTGATAATGCCGCGCTGCAGAAAGCGTTATCGGTATCAATTTGGGATAAAAGAGCGTTTCTCTCTTTCCTGTCTGCCGGCGTTAAAGATAAGGACGACTCCAGCTCGGCAAGTCTCGCCCTGGCAGACGAGATCTTCTCAGAGCGATCAAGAACCTCCTCTGCAATAGATATCGATGACTCGATCTCATGGACCTCGTGCTCCATGGCCTCGACCTTGAGCATCTGAGACCTGAAGGCATCCTCGACCTCCGCTACGCTGCTATACCCATTTGCGGAAATAACGGACAGGGCTTTGACTCCGGCACTAATTGCGCTTATCCCGGCACGCTTCGATTTAGATGCAATCCTCCACTTGAGAGCATTGTCAAAACCCTTGTCTCGCGGGGTGTAGCCAATGCTCTTTGTTTTCGCCTCGCTCTGTTTGCGACTGGAGATCCTTGATTCGATATCCCCGGTTACAACATCGACGGGTATTCCCAGCCGGGCACGAATGCCGAACTCGTCGTAATTTGAACCGAGTGAAGACGCAAGTACCTTCTTGTCGTGGCCGCCGCTATCGGGGTGCCTATAGCCGATACCCCTGCGGCTCCATTCGACCGTAAAGCCATCGGCCTCGAACCTCTCTACGAACTCATCCCAGTTGGAGCTGTTTGCGATTGACCTGTCTATGGCGTCTCTGATTTCCGCAACCCAGCTTCGGCCTCCACGGCGCCTAAGTGAGCGCTCGGCCGCACTCATGCGAACTGACTGAGCCGTTGGTTTTCTTCGTCCTTCACGCATGGCCTTACGGCGGTCAGAGAGGTCCGGCAACATTCCCATGCCATGTTCACCGGCAATCTCTTGTGCGACGCGCGCCATGGAGTCGCTGTCCTCGGGCGTAATTTGAACCTTCAATCCGCTGTTCGCGTTCACCGCATTGAGGATGACGTGCGCGTGCATGACGCCACTTGCGTTGTCATCGTGCACGGACCAGATCCACTGCCAGCCCCGATCGGCAGGCCAAACCCTCTCGCACCATTCCTGGGCGAGCTGGCCAACCTCCTCTGCCGACGCGCGATCCCTGGGATCCGGCGATAAAACCCACTGATAGTAGTTCCTCCATACTAAGTTGGGGTTCGACCGCCTCTTGTTCTCAAACCACTCAGGAGGTTTGTCTTTTCCGAACCTCTTTCTAGTCGCATCCATTACCTTATGCCATCCGTAAGGGGTATCGGGCAGGCCTGGAGAGTGCCCGAACGCCATGGAGCGCGAGGCGGACTTATCTCCGGCAAGGTATTTTTCCATTCTCTCTTCGTGGTCCTCGGCGCTTCGATGCCCAAACGACAGGTAGTCATCGACCTGTTTACAGCTGCCTCCACCACCCGAGAGCGTCTTAAGAAAGGGCATTACGTCTTCTTTCAGTCGGATATTCAGCCTCGATTGCACGTGAGAGACGATCGCAGGCATCAATCAGACACGGTTCGACGGTATCGATTGCTGCGAATATGGCCATAGAAACCCTTCTCGCTTCGGCAGCGCGCGACTGTCCCGCTATCGCCTTTGCGTTTGAATTGAGCTCAGACAGTTGCGTAGAAATCGTAAAGAGCTCTTCCCAGATATCCCTTAAGGTTGATCCTGATGAGGCATTGGGCTCGTAGAGCGCCTTGTACAGAATGTACTCGGTGACGCTCATGTTGAGGCTGTTTGCCAATGCACGAATGGCTTCCGCTTCCTCAACGGTGCTCCTGGCTTCTATACGCGCCCTTTTCGGCTTTTTCTCACGGGACATTTCACCCATGCGCCGTCTCCTAACTCATGCTTTAACTAGCGTAGAGCAGCGACGCGTACCGTGCCGTACAGTTTGGTGACATGCGGTGCCAATGTTTTTGCAGGTGAATGGCTGTGGCATTGCCGAACTATGACATTGCTGGATAACGCACAAACTGAAATAGTGAACAGCGTAAAAGATGAATAACTGAACAGTGCGATAACGGAATAACGCGACTACGCAACAACGCAACAACGCAATAGAGGGGAAATGAAAATACGGAAGGTGCGAAACGCTTGCCAAAGCCGAGAGCGAAGTTGAACAGCGCCCTTCATCTAAAGCGGTCATCAAAATTCAATGTTCTCGCTAAGATAGCGCAGGGCAACCGATCTTTCTATCGAAATACTCCTGAGCGTTTCTCGACGAGCTTGTGGGTCACGTTTTGCCTAAGCGCTCAAGGCAAGATGGGTGGCTGGAGTCGAATGCGGATACCCATTTGGTTCAATTACGGCGCATTGTTACGTTCATACCTAACAAGTGAATAACGTAAAAAGTGAACTGCTGAACTGTGTAATAACCGAATAGCGTAACTACGAAATATCGGAACTACGCAAAAATGCAACTGCAACATAGCGATACTATTGAACACCCAGAGAATGGGAATCTAGTCGAACCCGCCGACACACCCTAGATAATGCCCGTCGGCAAAAACAGCCACCAGCGACCCCGCGCTCCCGCCTGAACGATCCGGGGAACTAGGCCATGAATCAAACTGGCTAAGTGTGTCTCGTCAGCCTGATGGCCACAATTTGGCTGACGGGTAATGTGGCGAATAACGACAGGGTCGGAGTCCAGTCCATCTGTCCGGCACTGTGCGGCGCACTGCGAATGCGGAACCGAATGTGCCTTGCTCATAATTGATTGACGGCCGTCGACCCTTCCAAATCAACGTAAAGAAGATAATGGCTAATAACGCATTAACGGGAAAAGTGAACTACGGAACTACGTAAGGGCTGAATAACGGAACTACGTAACAACGCAACTACGTCTCAGTGCATCCAGTACATAATGCAACAATGTAAGAAAGCAACTTTGTAACGCCGAAGGCGCCGGGTTTTAGGGCAGAGCCCTAACAAGCGCCGCCGTTGGCGGCGGTACGCTGCCGGGCAAAACGCAGTTTTGTACGGCAGCGTACGACTCTTGCGGACAAAATTCAGGACCGAACGGTACGATGTTCAATAGTTCTGCTATTCCGTAGTTTCGTGGTTCGCATTTTACGGTTTGCTGCCTTTACGCTATTGCAACTTGTCGTTATTACGTAATTCTGTAGTTCGCTTTTCCCATTGTTCATGTATTCACCTTTTCCATATTTCAGTAGTTCGTCTAACGATCGAACTGGCAATGGGGCCCGGCGATAAATGGTTTCCCATTCGATACCGGAGCCCCATTGTCCTTTAGATCGAGTTAAATAGAAAAATGCCGGGGCCGTCTTTTGGCGGCCCCGGCATTTCGTCTTATGCCGATGCGGCGGTCACTCTGTCGCCTCTGCCGAACCCATAACCGGATTCATAGCCGTCGGCTTTGACATAAGGATCGCTAGTAGTCCTGACTTTAATCTTGGTCGTCCTCAAGCCGATCCCATCCACGTGACGGTTGACGGATTCGGGGACGACGATCGCGAGCGCCATGGACATGTCATTGCTGACCTGCTCCGCATAGGCTCGCTTGAGACCGGAGATGAAGCCAAGCATCCACGTTCCCTTTACGCCCTTCTGACGTGAGACATTCCCGTACCCCATGGCCTTCATTCGCGCGGAATAGGTCCTGAAGCAGTTCTCGGCCGCATTGGCGCTCGCCCTAAAGCAGCACGAGGCGACAACGGAATCCTCGCCCTCACCGACGAACACGACAGTCCTTCCATTGTTGCTATATGACATGTAGGCCCTGCACCTGTAGTTCGCTGCAACAACAAGTGCAAGGGTTTTCTTCCACTCGGGAATTCGACGGCCGAGATCGCAAACCTCCTCGCCGACTTCTGCCGGTGAATCGTCCAGATTGATGTCCTCCAACTTAAGGTTGTTCGCAACGAGGAGCCTCTGGAGCGCCAACGAGGCGGCACGCGCTTCGCCTTCGGTCGCGGCCCCGTCGATGAGGGCGACGACCTTCCTGATCTTCTCGTCGATGTTCTTCATGGTTCTCTCCTTTGGAGTGGGGCGAGGGCTCGCAGGCCCCCGCCATTGGCTGTTCTTGAAATTAGGCGGCGCCGGAGCGCTCCCCCTGGGCGGTGGCCGGGGGAATAAAGGCCGGGACGGCAACCGTCCCGGCATTGGATCTATTTGATTTGGCTGATATGGAACGTGGGGACACCCCAATCGTTGACGTTGATGAACAGCTGGAACCTCTGGTCGGCATAGGTCAGATCGATGAACATGCTGCCGTTCGAGCACTCAACGCCACCGTCCGGGAAACTGGCGACGAGCATGTCCTTCTCGGTGTGCAGCCCGGACTCAAGCCACCTCTCGCCGTCCTCTCCGCTCCACTTGAAATAGCTTTTGACGCAATGGGGGCCGATCGCCTCAAACGGCTCTTCCGTCCAAGACCCGATTTTGTCCCATTCGTACTCGATATCGAAGGAATAGGGGTAGAAATCATCCTTGGAGTGGACAGCGGAAAACCCGAGTTCAGACATCGCCTTGCAGAACTCGAACGACTCATGGTCGGGGTAATCCTTCTCGATGCCCTTGAAATTCGCGCTAGCAGGGATCTTCTTCAACGCCTTTACGGCGGCTTCGAGCTCCTCCTTGGACGCAAACTTAATTTCGCCGGTACCCCATGCGTAGTAGCCCATCTGGCTCCTCCTAACCGCACGGCGTCGGCACCGCCCCTTGCGTGTGCCCCTCGCGACCCCG
>ERZ1031746.27-NODE-27-length-82082-cov-22.244554_pt1 | contig 82082 bp, 71 predicted proteins | sample MGYA00518171_ERZ1031746 | MGnify/ENA primary metagenome ERZ1031746 (study PRJEB33719, sample SAMN04261238) | wastewater metagenome | biome: rural village; feature: human; material: feces | host: Homo sapiens | place: El Salvador | collected 2013-01-07 ...
AACAAATCCAAGTCAGACCATTTCAAATGGTTCGATGTCTGCCCGGATGCGACACTGAAGTAAGTGTCCATCCTCGCAGTATCCGGTTCTCAAGGTGCACGCTTTGCGGCTGATCCGGTTCGACCGGGCCGCGCGGCAAGGAGATATATTGCCAGACCGGAGGGGCGCCGTGGGCGGGAATCCCGCACTCCATATTTTGTTCACAAATGAATAGAACCCTCAGTTGCTTCACTGAGGCCGTATTCGAAGCAGCAGCTTCTGATATTGGCGATGACCAGCTGGTTTATAGGTGTTAAGGCATCGGTCATCTCTGGAGCGCCACTTTACTCCAAAAGCATCAGCTATTTGTTTCCCGTCGGTAAAAGGCAGGTTTTGTTCGCCAAGCGTTCTTATATATAGAGAAGTTCGGGTTCGAACCCATGAAAGGGCGACAAAAAAGCGACCAACCGGAGTCGATCACTTTCTTTTCTATGGTGGGCCGTCAGGGGTTCAGCCTGCTTCGCAGGCGGCCGCTGCGGCGCTTTCGCGCCTTGCGCGCTGCGCTGGCAAACGCTCACGCGTTTACTCAGCTCCGCGCCCCGACGGGTTCGAACCCATGAAAGGGCGACAAAAAAGACGGCCAACCGAAGTTGACCGTCTCAACAATCTTTGGGTGGGCCGTCAGGGGTTCGAACCCTGGACCTTGGGATTAAAAGTCCCCTGCTCTGCCAGCTGAGCTAACGGCCCGCGGGTGGCATTGTACCACGGTCTGGGACTATTCCCAACTCCATTGGCCGTTCTGGAAAATCACAACTTCACGTCCATCAGGTGTGATGCCCGTAATATCGATGTCGTCCGTGCCGATCATAAAGTCGACATGCGTGCTCGAGACGTTAACGCCATGCTCCAAGAGCTCCTCTTTGGACATATCATATCCACCCTCGATGCACTCGGGGAAGCCGACTCCCAGCGCAAGATGGCAGCTAGCGTTCTCGTCATAGAGCGTATCGTAGAACAGAACGCCACTTTCGCGGATCGGCGTGTTCTTGGAGATGAGCGCGACCTCGCCCAGACGAGCGGCACCTTCGTCGGTGTCAATGATGCTCGCAAGCGTCGCCTTGCCCACGCGGGCATCGTAGTCCACTACGCGGCCGGCCTCGAACTTAATCCAAAAATCGTCAACCTTGTTACCGTGATGAATGAGCGGCATAGCCGAATACACGATACCGTCGGCACGCATACGATCGGGCGAAGTGAAGACTTCCTCGGTGGGGATGTTGGGGAAGAAGGGATGTCCATCGGGCGTCTTACCCTTGCCGCCGGCCCACTCGTGACCCTTCGTCATGCCAATCGTCAGATCGGTTCCATTTGCCGCGGTGTAATGCAGGTAGTCGAAACGGTTGTCGTTCAGGAAGCGCAGGTTCTTTTCGAACGCCGCGTCATGAAGCTCCCAGTCGCTCTCCGGGTCCTGGCCATCGGCGCGAGCGGTGTGCAGAATCGCATTCCACAGCTTATAGATTGCAACCTCATCGGCGTCTCCCGGGAACACCTCGTGCGCCCAAGCCACGACCGGAGCGCCGGCGATGCACCACGGGTTGATGTTGTAGTCCAGTCCACGGCGAAAGACCTTGCACTGCGTATTCCTTGCCTTAGAAGCTGCAGCAGGCTTAGCGGGATCGATGCCCTTAAGGGCGGCAGGATCCGCACCCTCGATAAAGATAAAGCAGGCGCCGTCCTGGGCCAGGGAATCCAGCTGCAAGCGCTTCCACTCGGGCGTCTGCTCAAAATAGCTTTTCTCGACATGCTCGTACGTGAGCCTCGTCACGGCATCATCGGCCCAAATGACCGTCACGTGGCCGGCGCCGGCAGCATAGGCCTCCGCGACCACCACGCGTGCAAACGGCGCGCACTCGACCGGAGACTGAACGACAACCTCCTGGCCGGGCTTGACGTTTACGCCCTTGCGGACGACCAGGCGCGCGTAGTTTTTAATCTTGGGCTCCAGGGCCTTCATGCCCTCCAGAGCCTCTTCGACCGTCAGGGCAGCTCGAATCATGTGCCACTCCATCTATCTATAGAACAGTAAAAGGCGCGCCGCAAAAACGACGCGCCTTATATCTTAGCGATATGTATGGATACAAACGCTACTTCTTCTTGGAATCCTTCTTGTCCTCCTCGGCAGCCGAGCGCTCGATAAGAGTGTTGATCTTGTTCTCGGACATACCCTCGGCCTGCGTGCGGTACATGTTGCGCAGGGGACGAATACGAACGAAGTCGTAGATAAAGTCACCCAGAATGATGACATAGGACACAACGATGCCGACCATCTGAACAGGACTGGACACCGTGCCGCCGGGAGCGAAGTGGAACGAAACCCAAATTGCCACAATGAGCACCATGCCGATAGCGAGCACGGCCCACCAGATACGACGGCGCTTGGTGTAGTCCTCATCCTGCTTGAGAAGGATGTTCGACACCGTGTAGATGCGATCCTCGCGAGCACGCTGCTTAGCTTTGCGGGCGCGCTTCTCCTCCCTGGAAAGGCCTTCCAGGTTTTCGCCCTTCTCGAGCTCTTTGCGGCGAGCTTTAGACGAAGCCGGCACGACGCGAACGGAGCTCGCTGCCTGGCGGGCGGGTTTAGCAGATGCTGCGGACTTGCGCGCAACCCCGGTAACTTCGTGGGATTGTGTGCGCTTGTTCGTGGCGCTACGGGTACTCACTTATGCGTTCTCCTTCATGCTTGTGAACTGGGAGCCCGTGATGATCTGGAAGGCCTCGCGATAGCGCTCGGACGTGCCATCGATGACCTCAGCGGGCAGGTGCGGGGTCTCCCCCGTCATATCCCAGTTGGCTTTGAGCCAATTGCGGACGAATTGCTTGTCGTAGCTGGGCTGAATCTTGCCCTCCTCGTAGCTGGCGGCAGGCCAGAAACGGCTGGAGTCGGGCGTGAGGCACTCGTCGATCAGCGTAACCTTGCCATCGATGACACCGAACTCGAACTTGGTGTCGGCGATGATGATGCCGCGGGTCGCGGCGTACTCGGCAGCGGCCTTGTAAATCTTGAGGGACAGGTCGCGAATCTGCGCGGCGATATCCTCACCCACGATCTCGCAGCAGCGCTCGAACGAAATGTTCTCGTCGTGGTCGCCGATCTCGGCCTTCGTGGACGGCGTGAACAGCGGCTCGGGAAGCTTGGAGGCCTCGGTCAGGCCCTCGGGCAGCTGAATGCCGCAGACGGTGCCGTTCTCGTCGTAGGTTTTCTTGCCCGAACCGGTCAGATAGCCGCGGACGATGCACTCGATAGGAATCGTCTGGGCCTTCTTGACCAGCATGGCGCGGCCAGCGAGGTAGCCGCGATACTCGGCAAACTCCTCGGGGAAATCCGCCGGGTCGATGGAGACGAGGTGGTTGGGAACGATGTCGGCAAATTTATCGAACCAGAATGCCGAGATGCGGTTGAGCACCTCTCCCTTAAACGGAATCTCGTCGGGAAGAATGAAGTCGAACGCAGAAATGCGGTCGGTGGCGACCATCAGCAGGTTTTCACCGGCATCGTAGATATCACGAACCTTGCCACGGGAATCCGGACGACGTTCCATCGTTGTCACGTGAGTCACTCCTTACCAAAATACGACAGTAATGCGGGTTCTTTCCCGCACGTTTTCGCAAACTCGGAGCGGCAGGGACGAAACCCCTCCTTCACCGAATAGCGAAAAGCTAGTGCTCCATTGTAGTAGATGCCGCGTCCGCCGTGTGCTCGCGAGGCAGATGAATCGTAAAAGTCGTACCCTTTCCAAGCTCCGACTCCACGGATATGTAGCCGTGATGACGCTCAACAATCTGCTTGGTCACGGCGAGGCCCACGCCCAGGCCACCCGCCTCGCGGGCGCGACTGGCGTCGGCACGCCAAAAACGTCCGAAAATGCGCGACAGGTCTTCCTTGGCGATACCGATGCCCGTATCCGAGACCGCAATATCGACGTGTTTGCGGTCGCTGAGCACCGACACCACGACCCATCCGCCCTCGGGGGTATAGCGCATGGCGTTACTCATGAGGTTGATGACGCATTGCGTGATCATGTCGGGATCTGCCTCGACAACGTCATCGTGGCCCTGCGTCTCGTCTGCAAAACGCAAGCGCAGGTCACGGTCGGCAAACAGGCGCTCCTGGCCATTCACAATCGAACGCACAAACGGCACCATATCCACCGGTTCCAGGTTGAGCGGCGCGGTACTGTTTTCCATGCGCGACAGGTCGAGCATCTGCTGCACCAGACGGGCCAGACGACGCGTCTCGGATGCGACTGTCTCCAGGTGTTCGTCGTCGGTGGGATACACACCGTCTTGCATGGCCTCGACCGTTGCCAGCATGGCCATGAGCGGCGTGCGCAGCTCGTGGGCAACATCAGAGGTCAGGCGCTTCTCGTGTTTCATATCCTTTTCGAGCGAGGTGGCCATCTCGTCGAAGGTCTCTCCCAGCTGATCGATCTCATCATCGCCGCGCAAGCCCGTACGAGCGGACAGGTCTCCATCGCGAATCTGCTTGGCGGTGCTGGTAATACGATGAATCGGCTTGGTGAGCATGCGCGACATGAGCGCTCCGATAACGACCGAGATGCAGACGGCCACAACCGCGGCAAGGGCCATGGCGTTAAAGGTCTTCTCTCTGAATGCTGAATCTGCCCTGGTGAGCAGGGCATCGGAGCCAATCGCCCACAATTTGACCTGACCCACGTGCTCGCCGGAGGACGTCACGATCTCAACGTTGGCAACACTATTGGAATCGGTGGGAGCAGACGAGACTGGACTGTGCGATGCCTTCTTTCCGCTCGTACCGTCGGTCGTCGCCTGATTTTCGCGTACATCGGCAGTAGCGCTTGCCGAGGGCCACGAGTCGTCGTAGACGATGACGCCCTTTTTATTGACGACCTGCATACCAAGATCGTCGGACACCAAACTCGATGTCGCGACCGTACGCAGCTCCCCCGCAGTCCAAGAACCGTTTTCCTCATATGAAGTTGCCAACTTTTCGGCAGCGGAATTGGCGATTTCGACAATATTGGAGCGCGTGTAATCCGTAAAAACCGTACCCCACACAACGGAGACTACGCCCACCAGCACCAATACCGTCATGAGCGATGTCAGGGCAAAAGCCAGGGCCATGCGCGAGGGATAGCTCATCGTTGGCCGTGAATCGGAACGAGGCGTGTTCCAACTAGCCTTGGAACCCGCCTCGTTCTCCTGCTTATGCTTTTGCCCGATTTCAAAGCGCGCAGGTGTCATATGTGATTTCCTTTATTTCACGTCCGACTTATCGGTCTTGGTCGGAGCCTCGAAGCGGTAGCCGACACCGTGAACGGTATAGAGCCACTTGGGCTTCTTGGGGTCGTCGCCCAGCTTGGCGCGAAGGTTCTTCACGTGGCTGTCGATGGTGCGCTCGTAACCCTCAAAGTCGTAGCCGAGCACCTTCTCGACCAGCTCCATGCGGTTGTAGACGCGGCCGGGGTGACGAGCAAGCGTGGTGAGCAGCTTGAACTCGGAAGCCGTCAGGTCGACTTCCTTGCCCTCGACCAAAATCTTGTGGCCCGAGATGTCAATGACCAGATCGCCAAAGTCGAGCACCTCAACGGCCGGCTCATCGGCCTGGTGGGCACGGCGGAACAAGGCGCGTACGCGCGCGACAAGCTCGCGCGGCGAGAACGGCTTGATCAGGTAGTCGTCGGCACCGAGCTCGAGGCCGATAATACGGTCCTCGATCTCGCCCTTGGCCGTCAGCATAATGATGGGGACATCCGAGGTGTCGCGAATGGTGCGGCAAACGCGCTCGCCGGGAATCTTAGGGAGCATGAGGTCGAGCACGACCAGGTCGAACTGATGCTTCTCGAACTCCTCGATAGCGGACTGGCCGTCGCCCACGCCCACAACCCAATAGCCCTCGCGCTCGAGATAGGCAGCGACAGCGTCACGGATTGCCTTCTCATCCTCGACCAGCAGAATCTTTTTTGCATCTGAAGCCATAACACGGCCCCCCTGTCTCAATTAGCTAAGAACAAGCTCATTTTAACGCACCTGAGCCCACCGGGTATCGCATGGGTGCGATAGCTCGGCGGGCGGTACTCATAATCACAACGCGCTTATTCCCCTGCCGGCGCCTTTTTAACCCCTCGGAGACTAAAGAGAGAACAAGCGAGCGGTGACCGTCTCGGGAATTCCCTGGCTGTTACGCACCGTTGCGTACGTTAAGAACGAGTTCGATTTACCCGCCGTAGCAGGATAATCGCCATACTCCAAGGCTCGGTCGGGCGACAGAAGCGAGCCGTAGGTCTTAGCCGAAGTGTCAATCAAAAAATGCGACGCCTGAACTTTAACCAGGTATTTGTTTTTCCTTCCCGCAGCGCACGCGAGCGGCTCACGCGAAAGGAAGAGGTACGGCCCACCCTCGTTACCGATATAGGTGCCCATATTGCCCAGGCTACCCACACCGCTATACGTCGCCTCAATGGAGAACACGAAGGTGTCGCCCATATACACGGCCTCGAAAGGCGAAACCGACGAAGGAAGCACCAGCTGAGCTCGCTTCGTGTTGTTGCCGTCAGTCAGGTCGATCGCCGTCATACCGTAATAGACGCCCTCATCGTTGTGCACGCGCGGCGAGATGGTCAGGATGCCGTCGCTCACACGCGGGGCGGATGCGAAGCGGCCCGTCGACTTCCAAATAGTCTCAGGCTTGGACTCGTTGGGCGCCTGACGGTAGCAGTACGAGTCGTTACTCGTCTTGGTGCCGCCGGACGAAGGCATCTTGTACCAGATGACCGACGACCCATACGCTGTGAAGAGCGGCGGATCGTAGTTTTTGCCACCGCGGTCGAGCTCGACAGCGTTGCCGGTAAGGGAGGAGCCTGCAAGGTTTTGCGCATAGAGTTTCCAAGATGCATTGGCAAAGTTCATCTCGACCCACGCAAACACGCCATCACCCGCGCGAACGTCGTAAAACGCATAACCGGTTCCCTCAACGGGATCCTCGATAAGTGTGGTAAGCGAGCCATCGCCCAAGTTGAGCACACCCAGCGTATTGGCATGCAGGGCAGAAGCAGGCGCCATCATCGCGGCGGCGTAGTCGCCGTCGCAGTAGTACAGCAGCGTTCCCAGCGGCAGTGTCCACGAAGCCGCGGGCTCAAGATCGATATCAACAGCTTCGTATTCATCAGTGATCGAGACAATCTTCGAATCGTCCTTGATAACCTGCGGCTCGCCGGCGGCATCGTCGCTGGTGCCCGTTTTTTTCGAGCAACCGGCCAGTACGGCAGCAGCACCGGTAGCGGCGCCACCCAGCACAAAACCTCGACGCGTTATTCCATTCTTAAAGCGATCAGCGATGCCCATTAGGCGATCTCGGCGCGAGCGGCCTCGATAGCGCGCGTGAGCTGATCGGCGCATGAGGTCTTTCTCATACCGCAGGTATTACCGGCGAGAACCTCGATTACGCGATCGGTGGGAGCGCCCTCGACCAGCCTGGAGATGGCCTTGAGGTTGCCATCGCAGCCGCCGGTAAACTCGACGCCCAGCACCTTGCTGCCGTCATCGGAAAGGTCAAGGTGGATATTGCGAGAACATACACCCTGAGGCTTGTAGTCAAAACTAATCATTGCGTTCCCCTCTCGTAAAGCAATTTCAGACGTCTATTATCCCCGTCTTTCCCTAAATGCAACGAGGCGCTTTGCCGGCAACACACATTACCAGCAAAGCGCCCTAAAAAGCTAATGTTATGTCCGAACCTACTCGAAGCTCAACTGCTCCAAGCGATCGAAGACCGTATCGATGCGGGTAAGGAAGTCCCACGGATCAAAGATCTCGTCGAGCTTCTCCTGGCTGACGGTGCAGCGCGGATCGGCCTCGAGACGCTCCTTAAAGGTGGGGCCAGAGACACAATCCTGCACCTCGTGCCAGGTGGCCATGGCGTTTTCCTGCACGATAGCGTAGGCGTCCTCGCGGGTAATGCCCGTGTCGACGAGGGCAAGCAGCACCTTAGAGGAGAAGATGAGGCCGCGGGTCTTGTTGAGATTGGCCATCATGCGGGCCGGGTACAGCTGCAGGCCGTCGATAACGCGAATGAGGCACTGGAACATATGGTCAAGCGCGATAAAGCTATCGGCCTGGGCGACACGCTCGGCGGAAGAGTGCGAAATGTCGCGCTCGTGCCACAGGGCAACGTTGTCAAAGGCGACCTGAGCGTTGGACTTCACGACGCGCGACAGGCCGCAGACCTTCTCCATGGTGATGGGGTTGCGCTTGTGCGGCATGGCGGAGCTGCCCTTTTGGCCCTTGCGGAAAGGCTCCTCGGCCTCGAGCGTATCGGTCTTCTGTAGGTTGCGGACCTCGGTCGCGATGCGCTCGCAGGTGGCCGCCGTAGTGGCAAGCACGCCGGCAAGGTAGGCGTGGTGATCGCGGCTGATGACCTGTGTGGACAGCGGGTCGTGAACCAGACCCAGGTGCTCGCAGACATACTCCTCGACAAACGGCTCGATGGAGCTGTACGTGCCGACAGCGCCCGAGATAGCACCGAAGGCAACGTTCTTGCGAGCGTCCTCAAGACGATCGAGATCGCGCTTGAGCTCCCATGCCCAAGAGCCAAACTTCATACCGAAGGTCATCGGCTCGGCATGGATGCCATGGGTGCGGCCGGCGCAGAGCGTATTGCGTTCCTCGAAGGCGCGGCGCTTGCAGATCTCGCCAAGCTTCTTAACGTCCTCGATAATCAGGTCACATGCCTGAGTAAGCTGATAGCACAGAGCCGTATCACCCAGATCGGAGCTAGTCATACCGTAGTGAACCCAGCGGCTAGGCTTGGGCTCGCCCTCGGGAACATCGGCGTCGATATATTCCTTCATGTTGGTCAGGAAGGCGATGACATCGTGGCGCGTGACCTCCTCGATCTCGTCGACCTTTGCCTTCTCAAAGTTGGCGTGGTCGCGAATCCACTGGGCCTCTTCTTTGGAAATACCGATCTTGCCGAGCTCCGCCTGGGCCTCGCAGGCCAGGACCTCAATCTCCTGCCAAATGGCATACTTATTCTCGAGGGAGAAGATGTGTCCCATCTCCGGGCGGGTATAGCGATCGATCATAGCGGCTCCTTTTTGGATATTGGCACGTTGGTCGTAACCCAACCATTGTACCGTGCGTCGATGCGAGTATGGGCAACGGGTATTAACCTAACATTTTGCAGATGGAGCGACCAGGGGGACGCCCGCGGGTTCGAGTCCCAGCCCTTTGTCGAAAAAGGCACGGCAACGAAATGTTGCCGTGCCTGAAATTTGAATGGAGCGGGCAACGGGACTCGAACCCGCGAGTGTCAGCTTGGGAAGCTGATGCCTGCATCGCCAAGTCCTTTCAAAAACAACCCGCTTGAGCTGGTACTTTACAGGATGTGAATGTGAAAACTGGAAACCCCTACGTTCGGAAAAAAACAGGAAGCCTTTGAACGAGAAACGCCGGCCCTCGCATGAGGGCCGGCATCCGAGTCTCTGGAGCGGGCGACGGGATTCGAACCCGCGGATGCCAGCATGGGAAGCTGGGGCCTTACCACTTGGCGACGCCCGCGCGCGTCTTCGCCGGAGGGACCGGCGTAGGTGATAGTATACCGTGCCAGTTTCCACGGGACAAGGCGTCGCCGCGGAAGCGGGCTCGATTCGCACGAAATCGGCTCACGTCGCGTCCGCCCCGATCCTGCCCATGTAGCGGTTCGACAGCTCCGCACTCGTCGACGGTATGTACCCGACGTAGAGGTCGAGGGTGTACGACGAGGTCGCGTGCCCGAGGATGACCGAGATGGTCTTGATGTTCTCCCCGTACGCGAGGTTGAGGGTGGCGAAGGCGTGCCGAAGCGCATACGGCCTCGTACCCTCGAACCCGGCCTTCTCGATGAACTTGTGCCACTCGTTGATGAAGGAGCTGTACGGCTTGATCGCATCGAGCTCCGCCACGACGGGCAGTCCGTCGACCGACTTGACGCCCATCTTCCTAAGCCTCCTCCGCTTCAGGTCGAGCCACTCGCCGATGGCGTCGGCGGTGTAGCGGTCGAGCGGGACGGTCCGGCGCGAGGTACCCGTCTTGGTGTACTCCTCGACCTCGTTGCTGTCGCGTCGCACGGCACCGGTGATGCGCTCCGAGGGCGTCCCGCGGAGGGAGAGACCGCTCGGTCGAACGCCGAGTATCTCCTCCGGCCTCATGCCGCTCGAGAAGAGGAGCAGCGCCTCGACCTTGAAGGAGCACAGGGGGAGCGCCTTGACCTGGGCGATGAAGCGACCGGCCTCCTCCTCGGAGAGGGAGTCGATGAGCGGGCAGCCCTTCTTGAAATTTCTCGAGAGGAAGCGCGACTTCGCCACGTTGCGGTCGATGACGCCCCTGTCGACCGCGTCGTTTAGCACCTCGCGGAGGAACTTGAGCACCTTGTGCTGGAGGTCGGCCCCGCCCACCCGCAGGGGGCCGAAGGGCTTCTTCTTCCCCATGTCCGCCGCCGTCAACGCGTTCCTCAGGGCGCTCGTCCGCGAGGGCGGGATGCCCTTCGAGATGAAGGTGTCTCGAAAGAAGCCCGAAGGGGACGGCTAGCGGCCCGCGAATCTGAATCATTCAGGGAGCATCATCTGACACGGCGGCCGGCACTCCGGTCGCTTCTCGAATTGGGTTGGACGAGAGGCCGGATCATGTCAATTGTGATCTAACAGAGCCAAAGAATTTATGAGCTGCGGCGCAGGAACTCGCCCTCCTGAATCATAGGAGCCTGCACCTGTATCGCCGCTTTACGTTATTCGCTGCTTGGGATTTGGCGGACAACAACAACGGCCATTCATTCGATTCACAATTGGCATATCTTATTTGCGCAATAGAATATGTGTGTCAATGCAGCCTCATGGACCCTTATGGCCCAACCGGAACGATCAAACTCAGCTGGATTGGCTTCCATCTGCGGGGCGGCCGTTGGGGACTTAACCTGAGAGGATTGAGGATGAAGTTCCATAAAAACGTGACCATGTTCGTTTTTGCTGATATTCCGATAGTTGCGAATTATGACAACGGTATTATTATCGGATTGACTGCCGCCGGAGCAGAAATATGTCGAGAGTTGCTCGTGGAAGACCTAGACCGGTCCGAAATTTCACTCGTAGATCAAAGTCTGTTCGACCAGCTAAGTAATAGTGGTTTTTTTGAGGGTCCACGGCAGCCACCCGCATTGAAAACGGTGTATTTTCATGTCACGAGCCGCTGCGATTTAACATGTCAGGGATGCTATTCGTACAAGGAGGGGAGAAATTCCTGCGAAGACCCCTCCCTGGAATGCATCAAGAAAGCGCTGGATGAAATAAGTAGTCGCAGAATAAGTCAACTTGTCATCTCTGGAGGGGAGCCGTTCCTTCGTGATGACTTGCCAGATATCGTCGCATATGCAAAGGAAGTTTGCGGAATCCCGTCTCTGGCCATTCTCTCGAACGGGCTGCACATCGATCAAGGCTCCCTTCATCGCCTCTCAGGTTATTCTCCCTGTATTTCTATTTCATTTGATGGATACTCCGCAGAATCGCAAGCTCACATTCGTGGTACACAAAACTTTTCTAGGCTCGTTGACTCAATTAAACAAATAAAGAGCGCTGGGATTCAAGGACATATCATCGCCACAATTCACGCCCTGAACATCGAAGATGTTCTTCAGTACGTGACCCTTTCAAAAAGACTTGGAGTTACGATCAATTTCAGCCTGATATCGTTCACCTCTTCCGATCCTCATACGGCTGGCCTCATTCCCTCTCCGAGCCAACTTTACTCGCTGGGGGACACATTGTTCCGCCTTGGAAGCGATTCGATGACCGGCCCTCATGGACAAACGCGCCTCAACGTTTCTGCAAAACGTTATTGTGGCGCTGCGAAAAACACGCTCAGTATTGATTCCGACGGAACGGTCTACCCGTGCCATATGCTTCATGAAGAAAAGTACGCAATGGGCAATGTGTTTAACGATGGTCTGGCCAATGCTCTCGATTCGGATGTCGCGAGACTATTTCAGCAGCTTGATGCATCTCGATTTGAGACATGCTCTACTTGTAAATACTGCGAAATATGTGGCGGCGGATGCAGGGCGCGATCTTTATGCTCATCGCCCACTCTTGCTGCGTCCGATCCATACTGCCCACTAATGATTCGTTTCTTTGAATTGCTTGAGGACGAAATGTCACGCGCCTTCTGTGCTGTCGAATAAGTTGCTGAGGGTGCGTATCGTCTTTTGTTGTAGTCATCGCGCAAGGTAACGCAACGACAACAGTTCATGCTGTCTGAGAAGCAACGAGCCCTCTGTAATACTCACATGTGTCCATCAGGATTTCATGCGGCCCTTGCGCGACAACTTGACCTTCATTCACGACAACAATCCAATCAGAACTCAAAATCTGAGACAACCTATGCGCCGTACAGAGTACGGTAATTGATGAAAATGCCTTACGTATGATGTCATTTATCTCATGCTCCGCTATCCCGTCGAGACTCGATGTCGGCTCATCCATAATTAATAGGCTTGGGAACCCCAAAAATGATCGAGCCAGGGCCAGTCTTTGTTTTTGCCCTCCAGACAAAGCGGAGCCATTTTCCCCCGTTTGATAATTGAGCCGCGGTTGCGGAAGCGTTAGTCCGACTAAATCCAGAACCTTTTCCATCTCGGAATCCGAGATTCCCTCCCGTCCGACAGACAAATTCGATCGTATCGTCCCCCTCATGACAACTGCATCTTGGTCTACATAGCCGATTGAGGCTCTCAAACGACTTGTCTCAATTTCATTCAGGGGCATTCCATTTAACAATATCTCTCCAGAGTTTGGAGAGAAGAATTTCTCCAACAATCCCAGGCAAGTTGTTTTTCCACCGCCCGAAGCGCCAACAATGGCGGTTCTTTTCCCTGCGGGAACGATAAAACTTGCATCTTTCAAGGCGAATTCTGTTTCTCCGTCGTAGGAAAAGCTTACGTTGTTGAACTGTATTTCCGCAGCACCAGAAAATATATTTGGAACCTGATAATTATATCGAATGCTTCTCTCAACGTTCATTGTCTCGAGTTCGGTGAGACGACGCTCCCCCGCTTCCGCTTCGCGCAGCCTGGATATCGATCCTGACAGCTGGGATACGGATGAGGAAAACGCCGAAAAATACATTAAAAACATGACGAGACCGGAGAATGCAATTGCTCCGTCTGCCACACGAAAGGCGCCGAACAGTATGGTTCCAATATTTGCTAGCTGCATCAATATCGAAGCAATTGGAAACAAGCAACTGTTGATTACTGACAGTCGCAATCCATCCTCATGTGCCCTAGAAACTTCGAGCTCCAACTCCTTACGCGAAGCATTCCACGCTCCGTATGCACGGAGCACTCTGCCTGTTCTCATGCTTTCTTGCACGCCAGCCGTTATTCCGGTATACGCATCTTGAATCCCCTCTCTCAGCTTTACGAGGGGCCTGGACGCAATAACAGCAAACACAAGAGAAAGGATTCCGAAGGAAGCACCGACAAAGAACGTGATTGGCTCGATACACAATAGAGCAAGCGTCGAACCAATCAGAATAATTGTCGCTTGGAACAACGCGATACTCTGTCCTGGCAATGCTTTAGTTAAATCTACATCGCTTACTATTCTCTGGGAATACCATCCCGGAGCCTTAGATTCCTGCTCAAGAATTGGCAGACTGAAAAAACGTTCGACAAGCCCACAGCGCAACTCATATGCCGAGTCTTCACATATCTTACCCAGCACTAGTTGCTGGCACATTGTTACCAGGGCATTGGAAGCGAGTATAAACACCAATGCAGCAACAATAGCCCCGGAGAGCTGCCCGCTCTGAACACCTTCGATTAGCTTGCCTCCAAGCTGGGGTTGAACTAGTACCAGCAGCTCACTGATTCCCCCGAGTAGAAGGCATAAAATATATAGGAACCGATGATGGGAGATACTTCGTCCCAGCACTTTAAGCAATGTCTTCATGATCTTCACCGATTGCAAACTATTCCGACAGCCCGTTGACGAGACCGACTCCTTCGCTACGCCTCACGCCGTACAGCGTTTGTATGAGTATTGAGAGCGCAACGAGAATGAATCCTGCCCCTAACACAACGCCCCCACCAACAAGCGGTCTCCAGAATGATGGGGTAATTCCGATTGGAATACCGATAAGATAGCCGGTCAACATTGCCGGCATTGCTCCAATCGCCGCAGCAGCCACAACGTGAACAGCTGCTTCAATGAGGCAGGCTACCAAGAGGCTGCTGCGCCGAATCCCAAGCGACAGGTATTGTGCGGCATCTTTTTTCCGACTATCAAAAGAAAGAAAGGAGGATACGGCCGCGCCGGTGCAACTTAGTATTACAGGACCACCAAATAGTATTATTGAGCTTGTCCAATCCAAAGATGTATTGAGGCCGGTTAATCCAATTCGGTTGATGTAGCCTGTCAAGACATCGGTCATCACATTAAAAGAGGATAGGATTCCATATCCAACCATAATGGACACTTCCGATGAACCCGCTATTTCAATCTGATGCAAGGCATTTCGAGCCGCGATAAAGCCTGGAATATTGCTGACAGAAACTCCCTTATTTAATAGTTTCAACACCGCAGTTAACAGCCAAGGAGATGCAACGGCGAAGATGCTGGTCGCAAAAAGCGGCACCATCATCGCATAGTCGAAATATCCTTCTCGCAATTGGTCCGGAAGGTCGCACAGGTATAAAGAAAATGCCACCACAAGCAGGAACCCAATTGCGGCCCTTAAGGGAGACCTCCATTTTGTAGGCATCTCGGTCTCCCGCACGACTGTGACTGGGGGGATATTCGCCGCTCGCCTCGCGGCTCGGTAACCGCCAACAACAAACAAGATTCCCGCACCAAACCAGACAGCAGGCATGTTGAATAGACCCAGATCAAGGGTAATATTGCTCGGAGGATTATATGAGCTAAAAACCAATGGAAACAACAGAGAGTAAGATAACACTTCGAACGCCGATCCACCAGCCGCTCCGACAATAGCAATCGCGAACAGTTGCATCAACACAATCAATCGAATTGTCCGAGGGCTGGCTCCAACAATCTGCCACAGTGCATAAGTTCTCGCCTTCAACGAAACCGCCTGCTGCGCCAAAGGCACCAACAAGGAGACGGCGGCTATCGACGAGAAGAGAACCACTACAGTACCGAGGTTTTTGAGATTATCGAATTGACTTGCAGTTGACTCGATCGAAACTGCCCAGCTGCCGAGATATCCGAAAACCACCGCAATTGCAAGCAATCCACCCCATACGGCCTTTGTGCTCGTTAGGTCAGCGAATACCAAGCGAATCATTTGGCCACCTCAAATGCAGCCAGTATTTCTTTAGGGCTGGGACTGTCCATCTCACGTTTGATAGTTCCATCAATAAAAACTAGCACCCGATCCGCAAGAGCCGCTGCCTCCAAGTCATGGGTAACCAAAAGGACTGAACGTCCTTCGACATCAACCAGGTTGCGAAGAATTTTCAAGACATGTTGAGTGTTTTCCGCATCTAGGGCACCTGTCGGCTCATCCGCAAAAATGATATCGGCGTTCGTCGCAAGCGCACGGGCTATAGAAACGCGCTGCTGCTCACCGCCAGAAAGTTGAACCGGCTTCAGTTTTTGCTTTTCAGCTAACCCCATCTTTGCAAACAGGTGTTGCAGATCCTGCTCAGCTACCGCAGTCCCCGAAAGACGAGCCGCAACAGATACGTTCTCTATTGCTGATAAAGATGAAATGAGATTATACGATTGAAAAATAAAACCCGCGTGCGCCCTGCGAATCTTAGATAGTTGATTTGGAGATATGCCCACGATATCATGACCTGCAAGTTTTATCGTCCCTTCTGTGGGAGACTCCAACCCGGAAAGGCAATGAAGCAGCGTTGACTTTCCGGAACCACTCGGTCCCACTATTGCCACCATTTCTTTAGTGCCAACATGGATGTCAACCCCTTTCAACACCTCTACGGGTTTCCCTCCTTTCTGCGCAAACGTTTTGCGAACTCCGTATGCGACAATCGGTTCACACATTCTTGTCTCCCAATTGCTTCAAGCTCCCAACTCATAAGAAATGGAAGGCGTGAAGCCTTCCATTTCTTATGAGCGACTATCCGAAGACGTCACAGAAGAAACTTAGATTGCTCTGCTTTCCATCACAACCCCAGCTCCATCCAGAAGCACGAAGATCGACATCTGGCTCTGCCGGAGTCATTGCCTGAAGTTGAAGTAGCGCGTTCACCCGCACCACACCTCCCCAAAAAAGAATCTAGTAGGGAAGGGGCCCACAGGGTCTTTTAAACCCCTGTGGGCCGCAGCCTTAGTGGTGGCCTCCGCACCACAGGCTTGCAGAGCTGTTGTTGCCATCGCAGAAGAAGCTCAAGCCCGACCCGCGAGGATCGATCTCAGCGCCGGACGACTTCATCGCCTGGAGTTGAAGCAATGCACCCATTTCTAACCTCCTTTTCGGGATTCAATCTCTCGAAAACTTCTGCTTCGATTTTTTGCGGTACTTTTACGAAATCCGGGAGAACGAAAAACGGCACACGCTTGTCCTCAATCGTGTTTCCATCTGGAGTGGCAATCACCATGACATTCTTGCCGTCTTCAAACACTTGCTTGCGATAGTAAAAGCCACCAAAGCGAAAATACACTGAGCCGTTTCCATATTTTGTATCGGAAAGAATATACGGGCCCTCAACGTTCTCAGTCAATTCATTGAGGCTATCTAGCAGATAGCAAAACTGCTCATCGTCTCTAGGATACACAGTAATAAATTTACCGGATCCCGATCGATCTGCGTACTTCATATTCGATTGATAGAAAGCAGTTGTAGTCGCTCTAAATTTAAATGGGACACCCTTTTCGAGCAAAAAGTTGGATATGTTATCCAAGACGCAATCTTCCATTCCCGGACGAACGCTAATGTGTATCTTCCATCCTTGCAAAGGAAGCTCATAGCGATCGGGGAAACAGTATCTCCAAGTATCATCCTCCGTTGTTGACCAGCTTTCCGGCAGATCAACTCGATACTCTCGTCCTACCTTGAAACTCACCTTTTCATAAAACGGAGAGCTTGGGAACACATGTTTGAATCTGTACTCAGTCAGATTTTTATACGGTAATGCTGACTTCTTATTATCCAACTCCAACCCCTCCCTCTCCGGACTTTATTGCACGGCATTCGAAGACTTCTTTCAGATATAGATAATAGACCAAAAGTTAAATGATTTGTTTAAGATTTTCTAGATTTCTTATGCCTTTGCTATATGAATCAAAACAGCTTCCTGCCTAGCACGTGATAGCCGCCAGATCGTATGCTCGCAATAGCCTACATCGATACTTCGAATAAGTGGTACGCCCGCTCCCCGAAAACAACATCGCCCTCGAACCGTGTCTGGTTTCATTTTTCAAGAGAGACACCTCGCGTCGAAAGGGGCCCATATGTCCACGAGGAGGAACATCGAACACAAGCTCGCAAAAGAAGGGGGGCTGGAACGGTACCGCGGCGTCGACGATAGAGCCTCAAGACCATCTCACGAAGCGCACCTACAAGGAAAATGTCGACGCCGACTGCCTATTTCTGATACTGGGTGCCAATCTCTCGAGGCTCTTCATCGACGTCCTTTTCAGGTGTGTGAAGAGCATCTCGGGTCCGACCATTCGCGCGCTCCTGTGGCCGACTTGGAGGAATCCCGAATATACCGCTTGTTCCGCAATGAGCACACTGCCTCGAGCTCCTCGGTGGGAAGCATCCCTGCAGACATTCGGCATTCTCCCGCGAGGTCGACGCCTCTACCCCACCCACAACCCATCCGTAAGGATTGAACGCGTCCGGCCTGAGCCGACGTCGCCGCCTCGGTCCACGCTCCCGTCTCGGAGTGAGACCACCGGCACGCTTGTCCATCGCCCTCCCCCGTTCGAGATGGATATGCGCCAAGAGTCTCCCCGACATGGGGGCACATTCCCGGATTGCGGCGGGCGACCGTACCCTCGAAAAAGACATGTGCTCCCCGTGTACCATCGTCCCGGACAACTGCATCACCGCAATCAGCGGAAACGCAAGGGGCCCGATGGGCAAACCGCTGCTGCCTAGAGACTGCGAAGCACCACGGCTACACGATTCTCTCTACCCGGGCCCTGCAGGCCGAGAAACCAAGCGGCGAAAACGGACGACCCAAGCGAGCCGTGCGAACTTCCGATCTTCGAGGAGCTCGCTACTAAGCTCACCTGCATCGTAGGAGCGCTTAACTCCAAGCCGTTCTCTTGGTGGGATGGAAATTGAGATGACGTATCCCTTGAAGAGGAGTCTGCGTGCTGTGCGTGCTGCCCTGCTACCCTTCGAACTCCGAACGCGACGACGACTCGAAGTATCGCCCGATCACTGCGCGCGGTCTGAGCGGGCGCAGCAGTCGGCCCCTTCCGGCTGGACAGCCATCTCCTTCCCGGCCGCAGTGCACTGACGTACCTGGCAATATCCCACCGACTTGGTTCACATGCCACCGTATTACGCCGAGGCACAAACCCATTGCAGTCCGAATCACAGCGAAGCCGACGATGCGGCGGTAGCCCCCGACGCCACGGCGGCGTACGATTGCCACACGTTCCAAGCAACAGCCCATCGAGCGCGCACGGACTGCCATATGCCCCGTCCCTCGACGACCTAGGGACGCCACGCGGAAACACCCGACGTCATTGTGCGGCTTTTCGATGCGTCAACTCCTGGAAATCGATCGACAGAGCTATAGAAGTACCCCTTGGGCACGCTGGAGCGATTAGAAAACACGGAGGCGGAGGTCAACTCGGAGGAAGGGAAGCCGATCGGATTCATTCTTTACTCAGGCTCGATGTAGCTACAGGCCTACGTCTCATACACGAACATCCTGTCACTATCCAAGCGCAACAGGCGCGACGAGGTCGGACAACCCCGCATCAGGATCAATAAGCTCGGCGGTACAGTACACTACGCCAGAGTGAACAACGCCATACCCGCTCCAGCCGAAAACGCAGGCCGCAAGGAAGCGTGCGCCGACATTCCGAGAATCATACACCGCAAGATAGCTGCCCATCTCCGAATGCTTCGGTGTATTATCGGTATGTAACTCACTGAGGACGAGTTTGGTCTGGCGGGACCGCTCCAGACGGTAAGTATGCGTGTACGATATGAGGCGGTTGAGCTTGCTCTCTGCGCACTAGCCGAGGACATACCGTTTTCGGAGACTGCCGGGCTCGCCGGCGCTTTGAGGACCATGATGGCCAACCAGACGGGGCAAACTTCCTCTCGCGTGTTTCCCAGGTAGAATCTGACTCAGAGACCCGTACCATGGGGTGAGCGCATCGAACACCGACGAAGGAGCCACCCACTACGCGGCAATGGGGAAGAATCCCGTTCAAGGCTGTGCTGGACGACTTATGGGTAACAGGCTCCGCCCCATCCACGGTGCTGAGGTGGAAATATGTCAAACTCGGCTAGGGATTGCGAATTGAGGGTCGACCTGCCCCCAGCTTGCATTTGCTTTCTTCAGAGCCTAAAGAACTCGCAACGGATGGCTCTTGAGAAAGAAACGGCAGCTATGAAAACCACACGCGAAGAGGCGCTCTACGACGCCGGAACCATGAGGACGGAACGATCGACATCAGCGTCGCGGTAAGGCCGCTGCTGGAGGGACTGCTCAACACTGCGATGGATAAACAGGCATTGAAGTTCGGGGTTTGCGCTGCATGTCCCGCAGGCCGCACTGGCAACAAGGGCTCTTCGACCGCTCAAACAAAAACTCTTCCACCAAAAAGACTGGATCGGCGCGGGTGTCGCCGAGCTTATGTCCGAGCCTGATATCTGAATACCGCGGCTCCGTTCGGGTCGCATTACAAAAGCTCTCAGCTGGTTCACGCGTGACAATCCATGAATCGCGTTGGCAATACGGTGTTGATATCAAAATGTCCACAACCCTGCCCGCGTTAACAGCCCCATGTCGAACACGAAATTAATCCTACAAGGTCTTTTCGGCACCGTTAATACCGAACCGGATATTAACGGCACAAAATTGGGGGGCCACTTTCTCAATTTAAAGTAAATTTCTCGAGGCAATTGATTCGGCTAATATGTTTTTTATCCGCTCTAGTCTGCGTTTTGTTCACGATAGAACGCCAGGTAATCTTCCATGAATTTCTCTCCGAAATTCTTACGTGCCTCTTCCGCGCTCATATATTCAATTAGATCTCCGGGCTGGCAGTCGAATATCTCGCAAAGCCGATTAAGCGTCTCGATCCTCAATGCCCTTACCTTGCCATTTTTAAGTTTGGAAATCGTCTGGACGCTGCAGCCAAACTCATCAGCAAGATCGTTCGATTGCATTTTACGGGAGGCTAACATCTTATCCAGATTAAAAATAATCGCCATAAGGCACCTCAGAGCGTTTCATCGGATAGCCTCTGAAGCAAAGCTCCATACTTAAAAACATATGATAGGCAAAACGAGATAATCGCCCAAAGCACAGAAGCCACATCAACATTCACAATAATGGGTTGAACGGAGAGCCCAACAAACATGTCTCCAACGGACTCAATAGAAAAGGGAGCAAATGAGATCATTAGCTCAAATAGCATTTTACCCAAAAGCAGCCAACCAACTGTCTTCCATCGTAAAGACTGCATGTCCGAGAAAGGAGACTCACCTCGTGACATGTCCTCAAACACGCGTATGAACAGTCGAAACAGAAGCGTTACAATCGCAACCATGATCAAATTGGGCAAAAACCGCTGAATTGCTGACAGGATATCCCCGATTGAATAATCCAAAGAGACGATCCGCAAGAACATCGCCGTAAAAATCACCAAGGTAGCAACTATATAAATATAAAATAGAATTCTAAGCAATCGGCCCGCGAATCGGCTCACGGATTTTAGGCGCCCCAGAGATTGGCAGATTTTCTCCTCATCGTTCGCCATGTATCGGTTCGCCGCATTCGAAGCAGTGTTCATTTGATATCTATCCAGTTTCACCTTGATGGCACGCCATGATTGGCGGCCGGCCATTAAAACCCAATCTTAAAGCAAACGTTTCCCCAACCGATTACAGAGCAATAGGTATACGAACTAGCATCGTTAGTGAAAATCATTTTTCCTCCTTAGGTATCAGATTCCTTTAATTCTTTTAATGGTCTCTTTCTATTTTATTGCAGTTTGATGTTATTGAGCAATAGCTTTGCGGAAACAACGGTGACAACATCTGGCCAGCTGCAAGTTAACCCAGGCAATTCAGCAAGAGTTCGGAAAACTTGCATCAGCCTATCGGACAAAAGAGCCACTCGTCCGATGCGTATCCCCTTCAGCGTGGATAACACCTCAACCTTCAATCGCGCCAAACAAAACTCGTCGCTGAAGTCTATACAGGTCGAATGCTTGGTTTCCAAGTCCTCGCGCAAGATCTCCCTCAATCGCCTCTCCCAGACCGCCAGCATCGTCGAACGTGAATATCGAACAGAGACCGTCGCTCTCAATCCTTAACTTCTTATCAATGTACGGCTCGTCGAACCTTCTTGTTCAGCAAAACACCTTTCCAATATTCGGAATCTCGTCACCATTGCAGTCTAATAGCCGCAAACTAGAGGCAATCTCAAGCTGCCGTTCCATTGACTTCATCCAAAGCACTCGAAAATGTCGATCATGTCGGAAATGTCGGTGTAAGGGCCTGAAGCAAAGGAGCGGCCACCGCCTTAGAATCTGTAGTTGCGACAAACGGATTCGATGCAAGGAAATGACCGCGATGCAGAATGTAAACCAGATCGAGGCCCCGGCGTCGAGGGTTCGCCCCGCTTCGACGACGGGATGGTGAACCTCCATGAGCTCGTGCGCGCGCTCGCCGAAGTCCTCGTCAACCAGATCGTTGACGCGGCGGTCGACCAGCTGTGCGCTGGAGGGACGAACAGCCGCAACGGCTACCGTGAGCGGAGGCTGGAGACCTGTGTGGGCACGATCACCATGCGCATCCCAAGCGGCGGACCAGCAGCTTCTTCCCCGACGGCATTGTCGAGCGCAACCAGCGGGTTGACCGGGCGCTCGTGGCCGCGGTGGCGGTGATGTACGCCACCGGCGTCAGCACCCGTAAGGTCGCCAGGGTCGCGGAGACCTTCCCCTCGGTCGAGGCGCTCGAGCGTCTGGCCGGGGTGGTGATGTGCGACGAGGACGAGGAGTGGTCGTGCGCGCTACTTCTCCGAGGCCAAGATGGCGCAGATGCACGCGGACGGCGCGGCCGCCGCCGAGCCGAGGTCCGACGAGGAGCTGAGGCTGGTCGTGGAGCGCGCCATCATGTCGAGCCTGGAGCTTGCGGACATGCTAGAGACGGCGTAGGATGGCGATGTGATTCTACGGTGGGGCCGCCCTCCCGAAGGGATCCTTACACCAATTTTCCCGACGCTACCTTGCGGCGCGATACTGTCACGAATAGTCCCTGTCCAACAAGGTTTTCCCTTCCGCAGGCGTTTCAACATGCATTCTCATCCCCAGTCCCCACATAGCGGCCTCGTGCACGGCTGACACAGGAACCCCAAACTCCCCTGCCACGCGGACGCGAGCGGCGGGGTCGGACGCGAAGGCCGGGCCGCAGAGATAGCGGCCGCACGCCGCGAGCACCTCGAGGGCACCGGGCGGATAGGGCAATCCGAGCAAATGGCAGGCCATGGCGCAGGCCCTCGAGAGGTTCACGAGCCTCCCCGCGATACAGCAGATCATCGGCTGTCCCTCATAGAGAACACAGAAGATACGGTCGAGGTCGGCCGCGTCGACCAAACTGTAGCGACAGTCCGCATACAGCGCACAGGCCCTTCCGCGCGGGTCGCCATCCGAGCCCTCGTCCGGCTCATGATGGCGCACCTCGACCTAGAGGCCCTCCGACACGTCGTCGAACCTGAAATCGAGCTCCGCTTGAACACTCTCACCGAACGCGTCGCCCAGGGCGAGCTCCGGCGCCTTCGTCACGTGCCCGTCCATCCACTCGATCTCGATCATCGCGCGTACGTCGCCAACCTCTACGGCATTGAGGCCGGTACCTAAAGCCGGCCCTCATCCATACGGACAGAATGCGACATCAGGGTGAAGCCCCTGAGAAATAACGCGCCCCAATATCGATACGACAGATTTCCAGGACAACCTGTGAAGGGACAAGCGCTGTATCCCTAACCTATTCTTTTCAAATCTTCTTGATCGAGCAAAACCTTTACTTCCTTATAGCCCTTAACATCCGAAAGGTTTTCGTCCTCCAAGAAATACTCCAAGAAGTCATCACGATAGCGATATATGTCGTATAGCCAACCAAAGCAGAAAATCCTGTGCCGGCGCAGGATTGCCACATCAATCAAAATTGACAGCTCGCCAGCAACCAAACAAATCGCAACTAGAGCGCCGTAGAGAACCACTGATGCAAAATTGCCGGCGGCCGAGCTCGGGTAATCACAGAACAACCCCATCAGGATCCCCGGCCACAGCAGCGAGATTGCAATCACTTCCAGATGCAGCCCGGCGTCGCCTTTCCTCCTCGGACGTCCCGTCGCTTCGTCATACGCAAGAGCATGACGTTCGCAATAGAGCGATGCAAGTTTCCTGTCGCATTCTCGAACCTCGCACATCAAGTGGCTCCTCTCCGCCCGCTCAACACGCGTAAGATGCTCGGACATGCGCAGGACACCAAGACGCTCCTCGGAAACAGTTTTTCTCTCCTGAAGTTTTCTCACCCTTGCGTTGAATGTCAGACTCCCGAATAGACGGGAAAAAGCGGCACGAGAGGCACCAACGTCTTGGCCAGATCAATGATCCATGATGGCACTTCCGCCATCTCCTTTCATTTTCAGATTCCAATCAATATCTGAACATCCGGAACCAAATGGAGAGACATTTACCTTTGCATCGATTTCCGGATTGGAGTAAGCTGCGCTTCTTTTTCTGGTATTATTAACATTGTTTCCACTTATAGACAGAATAATCTTGATTTTTTCTCTAGATTTAGATAAAGATAATCATGTGTTACATCTAGGAGGAGACAATGATCCGTATCCGCTCCATAGAGCTATCAAACGTGAAAAACGTTGCTAGCGGCACGATCAACTTCAAGGATAGCCCCTTCGGTTCCAGTGTGATGGGAATATACGGCCAGAACGGATCGGGCAAAACCGCCGTCGTCGAATCCCTCGCACGAGTTCAGGATTTGATGTGCGGCTTTCCATTAGATCGGGAAAGCGTTGACCTGATCGGCCCTTCCGCCAAGCGTGCAGAAATCACCATCGAAGTAGAGGTGACGGAGGGCTCCCCTTCCTCGCTGGGCTTCGTAAACGGACTCGGTGACTCCGTGGCGGCCGGAAAGCCCTTCATAGTCTGCTACTCGTTCTCGTTCGACAAGCTCGACGACAAACCGCGTCTCCTCTCTGAGGACCTTTCCGTTCGCGCCGAAGGGCTCGTCAAAAGAAGGCTCGCCGCCTACAATGCGGCCGATGCCGAAGATGGCCAGAACCTAAAGCCCGTCAACCGCTGGCGCGCGCTCAGGACCCTCGCCGGAAGGGAGGCGGACCTCGATCTCACCGTCGCACGGCGCTCGCCCGACCTGCAGGGCTCCTCAAAGCTGTTCTCGAACGCCATGGTCGCCTTCGCGGTCGCCACGAGGAAGTCCTATCTCGAGCGCCTCGAAAATAACTCCCTATCCGAAGCGGCGAGGACGGCATACGAAAGCGCCTTGGTTCCGCTCATGGACTCCACGACACTCCTTAGCAGGTTCGCCGACGACAAGATGAGGGTCTGCGACACGCGCCGAAGCGCTGCGCTAGCGTTCAACATATTCCTGCTTGCCTCCCCAGGCGGCAACGGAAGCGGATGGCCGCCCGAGCAGGCGGGAAAGGCCCCCGTCATTCGCGACGTTTCGCTCCCCATCGATCGGACGACGGTTCTTCCCTCGGAGGTCTGCGAGTCGGTCCGCGAGACCGTTGAGACCATCAACTGCGCGCTCGGGGCGATCGTTCCGGGACTCAACATCCAGGTGAACACCCTCCACGGCGAAACGATGGAGGACGGCACGCCGGGCGAGCGCGTTGAGCTTCTTTCATGTCGGCGTGGCGTCCGCGTCCCCTTCAGGACCGAATCGGAAGGAATCAAGAAGATCGCATCGATGCTCGGTTGGCTGATAAACGTTTACAACGATGACAGCGCCTGCCTCGTCGTGGACGAGATCGACTCCGGAGTGTTCGAGTTCCTGCTCGGCGAGCTCCTCGAAGTCGTGACCGAGCAGGGAAAGGGCCAGCTCATCTTCACCGCCCACAATCTGCGCGCGCTCGAGTGCCTTCCCGTCGGATGCCTCGTCTTCTCGACCTCCAACCCCGAAAACCGCTACATCGGATTCCGGGGCACGGTGCCCTCGAACAACCTCAGAAACCAATACCTGAGAGCCATCAACCTCGGGGGCCAGAAGGAACAGCTGTACGAGCCGACCAGAACCTCCGCGATAGGCTCCGCGCTCCTTGAGGCGGGAAGCCCCCAAGCTCTCGACTTCGATTCCCTCCTGTCCTCCATGGGAGGCGAGTGACCATGGCGAGGGAGAAACGGGTCGTTCTGATTCTCGTGGAGGGCCCGAGCGATGAAAACGCCCTCCTCGAGCCCATGCAAGCCGCGCTCAACATCGCTGCAGACGACGCCTCACCCGAGGCGAGAACGCTCGCTTTCCATTGCGATGTCACCACGGTGCGGCCGTTCTCATGGGAGGTCTCCCTTACGGTCAAGGACAGGGTACGCGACACCGTGCGCCAATTCGTCGTCGACCGCATCGCGACACGGCATGAGTACGAATGGACCGACCTCGATCGGATTATCCATATCGTCGACCTCGACGGCGCCTTCATACCGAACGAGGGCATTGTCGAGGGGGATTGCGATGGGTTTGTCTACGGGCTCGACTCCATCACCGCCAAAGATGCCTCTAAGGTAGTAGACAGAAACGAGAGAAAGTCTGCCGCGCTACTTGAACTCGCAGGAACGCGCGAACTCAAGCACAAAAAGCGCGCGGTCCCCTATTGTGTCTACTTCATGTCCCGCAACCTCGAGCACGCGCTCTACGGCTCCGCACGCGAATTCAGCGATGAGGAGAAGAAGCAGCTGTCTGCGGCTTTTGGCAAGAAATACCGGAACGATCCCGAGGGCTTCATCGGGCTGCTCCGGAGCGGGGACGTGAGGGTTCCAGGTGATACCGCGGAAGAGACTTGGCATTACGCCCGGAAGGGTACCAACTCACTCCACCGCGGCTCAAATCTTCACCTCTTCTTCTCTGGCTCTAAACCAGAATCGCCACCCCGGCCATACGCTCACTAGGGGCCGAAAGCCCGAAGATTGTGCCAATGCCTGTGTGAAATGCCCGGCTTTCGACAGTTGCCGTTCCTCCGCTTTCGGCCGCATAGCTTTTTAATGGAAAGGATTTCTCATGTACATCTTCTGGGACAATCCAAACATTCATTACGATGGGTTCAATAGCATGCTGCCCATCAAAGAACCCGATGTCGATTCCGGAAGCTATCGACCTACTTCAAAGGCCTGCTGAACCTTGTCTCTCGCGGCAGGACTATCGACAAGGTCTATTTTGCCGGAAGCATCCCCCCTCAAAAATAGACGTCGCACTTTGGGATGCTGTAGAGAAACTGGGGGTCGCACCAACGCTGATTCCTCGCAGCGAATCGGATGGAGAGGCAGACACAACCGATCATGTGCTTCAGGCGGACCTGCTCAGGCTGGGCTTCGATTCCCCGAAGTCATGCACTATCGCCCTGTTAACTGGCGACGGCGCGGGCATCAACTCCGGCATTGGCTTTTTAGCAGATGCGATAAGGCCGGCTGAACGCGGCTGGAATCTCGAGGTCTACTCCTAGGATGTCGCCTCCCACTCATAGCTGGGGGAATTTGCCCAGTCGAATAGGAATCCGAATTGGATGTGACTGGAAAACAACGCGCTGCGTCGGCCGCGCTTTATCGCACGACGACTGAATATAGACGATATGAGTTGAACATTGGGAGCCTCTCCCCTTGCACCTCCTTCGTGGGTCGGGCGACAACGGTCGCAGCACCAACCGTGGCCGCGCGCCACATGCGACGGAGGAGGGGCTCCATGTCCAATTATGTCACAGCCATCGGTCTCGACGTCCACGCCCGCAGCATCAAGGCCTGCGCCCTCGGCCCCGTGACCGGCGAGGTCCGGCGCGCCTCCTTCGGCTACGACCCCGCGGCGGTCGCCGAATGGGCCCTCGGGCCTGGGCGGCAGGCTCACCAGGCAAGAGCGGGACACGATCCAGAGGATGCCGGGGTGGATTGGCAACACCTATTTGGACGATTCCGGGAGGGACAGCCCCGTCTTTCTGAACTCGACCGGCGACATGTAGCCCAGCGTCGAGTGGATCCTGAAGTTGTCGTACCGGTGCACGTAGTCCGAGAGCTTGGCCCGGAGCTCGCGCGTCGTGCCGAACGTCTCGCGGTGGACGAGCTCGGCCTTCAGTATCCTGTTGGTCGACTCGTCGACGGCGTTGTCGTAGGGGCAGCCCTTGGCCGACAGCGACCTCTCTATGCCGAAGGTCTCGAGCATCAGGTCGATCTCGGCGTTGTCGAACTCGCTGCCGCGGTCCGTGTGGAAGACCTCGATGTCCGAGATGGGGAAGGAGAGCGTCTCGAACGCCGACTTGACCAGCCGGGCGTCCTTCCCGGGCCCGGCGGAGTGGCCGACGATCTCCCTGTTGTAGAGGTCGACGAGCAGGCAGACGTAGTTCCACGAGGCCCCGACGCGCACGTAGGTCAGGTCGCCGCATATATGGGTGCGCGGCGCCCTGCCGCCGAAGCCGCGCGCGACGACGTTGGGCACGTCGGCCCCGTCGGCCGCCCCGGGGTGCACCTTGAACCTCTTCCCGCCGTATGCGCTGACCGGGCCGTTCTCCCTCATGACGCGGCAGACCCGGCGCCGGCTGACGGTGACGCCCGACCTCCCGGGCGACGCCTTTATCTTACGCGGTCCGCGCCGGGACATGGGCCGGAGGGCCCGTTGCGCTGAGTCCAGAGCGGCTGCGAGGCGGGCTGGCGGAGCATGCCGCAGCAGCGTGGGGCACCGGCCTCCACAGCCCCTCCACCTGCGGAAACGAGGCGACGGCCAGGTGCCGGGGGCTATTTCCGCGTTGCGTTAGCTGCGAAAACGCGGCATCCGTTCCGGCTGTTGCGTTGAGATTGAAAATCAACCTGCAATCGCGCACCGCGCACTGCGGCGCAAAAGCCTACGAAACGCGCTCCAACTGGTCCCTGGCATCCGAAAGCGCGTGTTCTACCCCGTTTTGCACCTCAGTGTCAAAACGATACGCAGGGACCGAAACGCTCAAACCATAGAGACGCCCGCCTTTTTCTATGGGAACGGCGACGCACTCAACCCCTTCTGCCATCTCCTGATGATCATATGCAAAACCACACCGTCGGACCTCCTCGAGCTGCCGCAGGAGGTCATCTACGTGTTTTACCGCATGCTCAGTCGTTTTTTCGAATGGAACAGGAAGCAGCGAGCGAACCAACTCCTCATCCCATCGAGATAGAATCGCCTTTCCAATCGCCGTGCAGTGCGCAGGAAGGGTCTTACCGATTTCCGATGAAAGACGGATGTGCTGGGGAGAATCAACGCGCGAAATATAGAGGACACGACCGTGGTCGAGCACACCGAGCTGACAGGTCTCTCCGCACGATGCGACGACCTTTCGCATGGCTGTCTCAAAAGAGGACAATCCCCCGCTCTCACGATCGAATGCCTTGCCCAGCAGATACGTCTTAAGCCCAATCGAATACCTACCGCTAGTCTCGTCATAACTAACGTAATCTGAATCGGCCATGGTGTGCAAGATCGAGAAGAGGCTACTCTTTGGAGCGCCGACAATGCGGCATATCTCCGCCATGGTAAGTCCGCTCTTTGTAGCCGAAAGGGCTTCAAAGATTGATAGAACCCGCAGGGTAGAACGGTGGCCAGCAGGATTATATCGCGAGGGCATGGCAACGCTCCTTATTCATTAACGCCCAGACTTTCCCCGTAAGTATAGCGGCGCGCCCCTTAACGCAACCGTTCACCGGCCAACTAAAACCATTCACGGCGGGCCCGTGTGAGGTCTTTAGCATTTCATATATACTGTTCCGTATAACGAATAGCGTTCGTATTTACGAACGCTATTCAAGTGGATATAGGGAGGAAACATGTCAGACGTTGCAAGCCAAGGCCAAAACGCCGTTGTCATCGACCAGAAGGACAATGTCGCCGTCGCTACCTACCAACTGAAAGCTGGTGACGAAGCTCGTTACCCAACGCCGGGCGGAACCATGGAGGCCGTCACGGTGACCGACGACATCCCACTGTTCCACAAGATTGCCCTCGTGGATATTCCCAAAGGGGAGAAGATCGTCAAGTATGGTGAGTTCATCGGAGTGGCCACCAAGGACATCAGGCGAGGAGAGCATGTTCACACTCATAACTGCGAAAGTTCGGACGACCTGAAGGATGCAGTTGTGACCAACACCTCCGCTGTTGCGGTCAAATCCTCGTCTACCGTCGAGGGGACACGCACGTTTATGGGATTCCGCCGACCCGACGGTCGCGTCGGCATTCGCAACCACGTCCTGATTCTTCCCACGAGCATCTGTGCCTCCGACACCACGGAGAGGATCGCGAACGCGGTCGAGGGATGTGTCTCTTTCCATAACCAAAACGGCTGCTCGCAGGTCGACTGCGACCAAAAGGTGACCATCGCCGCGCTTGCCGGCTATGCCGCAAACCCCAATATCTACGGCATCGTCTGCGTCTCCCTGGGCTGCGAGGGCTGCCAGAACGACATCGTGGTCGACGCGATTCGTGAACGCACCAACAAGCCCATCGAGACCCTGGTCATCCAGAAGGTCGGTGGCTCCATCAGGGCAATCGAGGAGGGCGCGCGCCTTGCCCGCAAGATGGTCGCCGAGGCAGACCGGTGTGTCCGCGAGCCCACTGACATCTCCGAGCTCATCTTCGGCACCAACTGCGGCGGTTCCGATCCCTCGAGCGGCCTGGGCTCCAACCCGCTGATCGGCGAGGTCTCCGACTGGCTCGTCAACCATGGCGCCACCTCCGTGCTGTGCGAGACACCCGAGCTCTTTGGCGCCGAGCACATCCTCGCCCGTCGCGCGAAGGACAAACAGGTTTCGGACGACATCCTCAAGATCGTCTACGACTACGAGAAGTACGTCCAGATGTTCGGTGCCGAGATGCGCGAGGGCAACCCCAGCCCCGGAAACATGGCCGGCGGACTCACGACCCTCGAGGAGAAGTCCCTCGGCTGCGTGCACAAGGGCGGCCACAGCCCCCTCAACGCCGTCTATCCATACGCGGCGCAGCTCAAGCCGCACGAGGGCCTCGTCGTGATGGACACCCCCGGCAACGACCCCTCCAGCGTGGGCGGCATCATCGCCGGCGGCTGCCAGCTCGTAGTCTTCTCGACCGGCCTCGGTACCCCCACCGGAAACGCCATCGCGCCCGTGTATCGCCTGACCGCCAACAAGCGCACCTATGAGGTCATGAAGGACAACACCGACCTCGACGCGAGCCCGACGATCTACGGCCCCGAGTCCATGGAGGAGATGCGCGACAGGATGCTCGACGACATCATCGCCGTCTGCAACGGTCGCAAGGTCTGCGCCGAGGTTCTGGGCTACACCGAGACCGCCCTTCCGCACATCTGCAATTACATGTAGTAAGCCATCAGCCCAGACAGCGGCCCGTCATATGTATCTACATGACGGGCCGCCGCAGAAAGAGACAGACCATGCATCTTCCCATTTTAAAAACACTCCAGAAAATACCCGCCGGTCTCATGGTGGTACCGCTGTTGATCGGTGCCGCCCTTAACACATTTTGTCCTGATGCCCTTAAGATCGGATCGTTTACCACGGCACTCTTCTCAAGCGCTGGAACGGCAACCGTTGTAGGTCTGCAGATTTTCTTTGTCGGCACCAACCTGCGCTTAAATCAGGTTGGCGAGGCGCTCAAGCGAGGATCGGTCCTTCTGCTTGCAAAATATGCCGCCGGCGTCGTCTTAGGTCTGGCGGTCGGCGCCATCTTTGGAAAGGCAGGGGTTCTGGGCGTTTCCGTCTTGGCTATTATCAGCTCGGTCACGGGCGCAAACGGATCGCTGTATCTCTCGCTCATGAGCGAGTACGGTGACCCTGCGGACACAGCGGCGCAGAGTATCATGAACATCCATGACGGACCGTTCCTCGCATTGCTCACACTCTCCGCCTCGGGCATGGCCAACATTCCGCTTCTGTCACTGCTCGCGGCCATTGTCCCGCTGATCCTCGGTTGTATTTTGGGAAATCTCGATGAGGATCTTCGAGCTTTCTTCCAGGCTGGCGCTGGGCTTGTTGTACCGTTTGTGGGGTTTTGCATTGGAGCCGGTATTAATTTCTCGAGTGTCATCGAGGCAGGCGTCTCCGGTCTCGTTTTGACCGCCATGGTCTTCTTTGTCGGCGGCGGTTGCGCGCTGCTTGCCGACAAGTTCATCGGTCGCCGTCCTGGCTATGCTGGTGCCGCCATCGCGTCTGCCGCCGGCAACACCATCGCGACACCAGCGGCGGTCGGCGTCATCGATCCTTCGTGGCAGCCGTATGTTGCAGCCGCTACGACGCAGATTGCGGCGGCAGTCGTTATAACGGCTATCATCGTTCCGCCCGTGGTAGATTGGGTCGCCCGCAAATGGGGCTGCCCCAAATTTGACGAGAAGAACTCACAAGAGGTTGCGTGAGGCGACGCTATTGTCGCTTAATACCGCAGCATACATATCCGACACACATAACCTGATAGGACAACGATCCCAAAAAAAGGAGCAGCGGCAATGTTTGAGGGAATTTTTTGCCCTTCCATAACCATCACCGATGACGACGGAGCGATTGACTACGAGCTGTGGGGCAGGCACCTGGACCACCTCGCCGATGCCGGCATTGACGGCGTGCTGTTGTTTGGCAGCATCGGCGAGTTCTACAGCGTGAGCCTCGAGGACAAGAAGTCGGTCGTCGACTTTGCCGTCAAGCGGGTCGCCGGACGCATGAAGGTCTTCGTCGGCGTGGGTGACACCACCTACGACAACGTCCTCGAACTCACGCGCTATGCCCAAAAGGCCGGTGCCGACGCGGTTCTGGCGGTCTCGCCGTACTACTTCGGGCCCACCGACGACGCTGCCGAAAAGTACTTCGGTGGCATCGCAGACGCCACCGACCTGCCCGTCGTGCTATACAACTTTCCGGCGCGCACCGGCACCGACCTGTCGCCCGAGCTCGTGGCCAGGCTCGCCGCCGCCCATCCGAATATCTGCGGCATCAAGGACACGGTCGACACCATCAGCCACACGCGCAAGGTCATCCGTGCCGTCCGCAAGGTCAACCCCGAGTTCTCGGTCCTTTCCGGCTTCGACGAGTACTACCTGGTCAACCGTGCGAGCGGCGGCAACGGCGTCCTGTGTGGCCTCACCAACGTGGAGCCCGAGCTCTTTGTGAAGATGCACGGCGCCTACCAGGCAGGCGACTTCGCGACCGCCATCGAGTGCGCCGAGCGCATCTCGTCGCTCATGGCCGTCTACGACGCCTGTGATTTGTTTATATCTGCCATCAAAGTAGCGGTCAATATAAAGGGCCTTCCGATTTCGACCGCGATCTTCGATCCTGCCATACAGGCCAGTGATGACCAAAAGGCAACAATCGAACAGCTCCTGTCATAGACTTGTATTTGGATCGATGTGAGATTATCGTCTTCACATCGATTCAAATATCTTTGTTCTTGTTTAATTGATGAAATTAATTCCATAACTTCATCAATATATGGAGACGAGGACCCGTGGGGGTCCTTTTTCATTTACTTCTACCTGCGCTTTTATCTGATTGTTGTATTTGAGCTCGGTTTGTCAGAAATCGGGCAAGCTTTTGGTCAGCTTCTGGTACTTACCCGCATGAACCATGGCGGTAGCCTCATCCCAAGCGCCGCGGCCTCCCCGTGCGGCGCACGAGGGATAAGGAGCAGCCATGTCCAACGCACCCACGCACTCTGTCCACAGCGCAATCGCAACAGGTCCGCTGCTCCTGCTCCTCTTTTTTCTGATCGGCTGCCTAGCCCCAGGGGCCGCACTCGCCGTCGACGGGAGTGATGCCCTTAATTTCCGCACCATAAGCGACGGTTGCGGCCCCTTCGGTGTCGGAAAATACGAGGCACAGGACACTTCGATTTCGTACTGCATGAATCAAGACTGCCCAGGCCCCAGCAAGCCGGGAGGACCATGGCGCACATATGACCAGGGCTGGACATGGCTCGATGACGAATTTGCCGCCATCGTCTGTCACGGGTACCCCTCCAGCACATCCTTTGGCGGCCACAATCTGTCGCCCGATCTCGCCCGTGCCGCCACCCAGATTGCCGTGTGGATGCTCAACGGAACCACACGCCCCGACGGCACCTATTCGTATACAAATAGCAAGGGAGTTGTCAGGAGCGGTAGGTTTTACGAAAACGCCGAGGCCGTAGCGGCTGCACGTTGGCTCTACGACAGCGCTAAGTCCGGATCCATTAAGGCAGCCCCACATCGAGCCAGGCGTTATCACGGCCCGGTCTCGAGCGAGGGTCGACACCAGGACATGCTCTATGTTCTGCCCGCCATCTCCGTATCTTTCCAAAAACAATCGTCCCAGGCTGACATCACCGCCGGTAACGACACCTATAGACTCGGTAGCGCAACCTTCGATATCTTTGAAAGTGCGGGCGATGCACGTGTCGGCACTATCCAGACGGACGAAAACGGGCATGCACAAGCAACGCTTCTGCCCAATACGGCATATTACTTGGTCGAAACCAAAGCCCCGGAAGGCTATATCCCTCGAAGCGACCGAATAGCCTTCACCACCTCGGACAGCGGCGAGCATGTCACCATCGACGAGCACCCCGGCACCATCACTTTGCGCATTGTAAAGATCGATGCCGCCACGGATGCCGGTCCCCAAGTTGGAGCATCGCTTGCAAGCGCAGAATTCACCTGCGTCTCGCAATCGACTCCCGGCTGGACTCGCACCCTTACAACCGACGAAAACGGGCGGGCGACCCTCAATGACGTCCCCCTGGGCACCTTTACCATCTACGAATCGAAAGCACCCGAGGGCTACCTGATTTCAAACGACAGTTGGAGCTACACCGTCGGTGCCGAGCAACTCGGAGATACGGGCATCGTTGAGCTCGAACGCCGTATTCCCAACATCCCCATCGCCTTTGACCTTGAAATCTCGAAGTTTAAGGACCATGGCAATAACGATGAGTCCGGCCTTGAACAGCCGGCGAGAGGCGTCGTCTTTGAAGTTGTCAGCAATAGCTCCCAACAAGTCGTCGGCACGTTGACCACAAACGTTTACGGCTTTGCCTCCACCAAGGACCAGCCCGAAGCATGGTTTGGCGCAGGCAAGCGACCCGCTGGTGTCCACGGAGCCATTCCCTACGACCGTGCGGGCTACACCGTTCGCGAGGTTCCGGAAACCGTTCCCGAGGGTTTTAAACGTGCAGGGGAATGGGCCGTCGAGGCCAACCAGATTTCCGACGGCGCCGAGCTTCAATATATCGTGGACAACCACGCCCTGTCGACGCATCTCCAGATTGTAAAACGCGATGTCCAAACAGGCGCCTCTGTTCCCCTAGCCGGATTTACCTTCCAACTACTCGACAGCAATCACAAACCTGTCTCGCAAACATGCTGGTATCCAACACATAACGTAATGAACACCTTTACGACCGATGCGACGGGCACCGTCACACTGCCCGAATCGCTCGTGCCGGGCACCTATTATGTACGCGAAACCTCGGCCAAAGAGCCCTATCTTGTCGGCGAAGAGGTCGAGGTAAACATACCCGCCGACATAAACATAACACCCGTCGCAATCGCCTCGTATTATGACCGCGCCGCGACCGGAAAAATCAGGCTCGTTAAAACCAATGCCGTGGACGGCAGCAGCCTCGCAGGCGCCATCTTTGAGATCCGCGCCTCAGGTGATATCGTGCGCCCCGACGGTGGTATCGCCGCGGTCGATGGTGAGACCGTCGCGACCGTCACGACCGATAAAACTGGAGAAGCATGCGCGGACAACCTCCCGCTGGGATCTGGCACCGCACGCTACGAGGTTGTCGAGACTCAAGCGCCGGCAGGCTTCTTACTCGATCGGACATCCCATATTGTCGACCTTACTTATGCCGACCAAAAAACACCCATTGTGGAAGCACGGCTTAACGTATCCGACGATTACACCAAGGTTGATATTTCCAAGGTCGATGCAAGCGGTGAACAGGAAGTGGAAGGCGCACAGCTCACCTTATATGGCCCCGATAAAACCGAAATCGACTCCTGGACCTCATCTGACAAGCCGCACCGCGTCGAACATCTTACACCCGGCACCTACTCGTTGCGCGAAATGATGTCTCCGCGGACCTATGACCTCGCCGAGGAGATAACGTTTGAAATAAAGGATACGGGAGAAGTCCAATCCGTCGCGATGAAGGATACGCCCATCGAGATCAAAGGACAGGTCGACAAACGTCAGGAGCTTGTCCAACCTATCGGGAAGGGTCTGCTGGCCAACGGCGATGGTAAAAATCGCGCCGCGACGCAAACCAATACGGATGGACTTTTCTCCTATACCATCGACGCTCGAAACGATTCAGCTACCTGGGTTGATGAGTTCACAATTACCGATGATCTTGAGTGTGCCGAGAACGATACAGCGAGATTCATCTCAGTTGAAACCCCCGTCGCCACCGGCGACCTTAACGGGCTGTGCAACGTGTGGTATCGAACATCTCCGGCAGGAACAAGCGATTCGGGCAAGGAGGCCAATGCAACGCTTGACGACGGGCATCGCAATCCATGGCTCGAAACGGAAGAGGTTACAAAGCTGCTGGGCGACGATGTGCGTCTCGTCGATTACGACGGGTGGCACCTATGGAAAGCAGATATCCCGACGGACAAGTCCGTCACGCTCGATACGAAAGAGATTGATCTTACAGACGATGTCGTCATCACGGGCATCCGTTTTGAATACGGTGCGGTAGCCGCCGACTTTACAACCAGAAGCGAGGCGGGCTCTTGGACCCGGGTTGACCTGAAAGACGAGCACGACGATCTTGACGATGCCAAGGCGGCCCTTAACTCGGATGCCCGAGGCGCAGTCGTGCATATGCAGGCAACGTCGTCCTATACGCCCCAAACCGCGCTTGCCAACAGCGCGCGTGTCGATCTTTGCCGCAACGGCGGTGGCGATAAACTCGAGGCGCATGATGAGGACCGCGTCATCCAACGGTGCGCTCGGCCCCAAAACCTGCCGGCAACGGGATCTGTTGCCGTCGCCGCATGCATCACCGCACTCCTGACCTCGGGCACTGCAGCCATATGGTTCGCTCGCCTTAGGTCAGCCATAAAGAAGCGCTAGCACGATGAAAAAGCGGGCGAGCCAGTCTCCCGACTCACCCGCCTTGGGCATAAACGATGAATCGGCTATTCAGCAGATGACGAACCGCCATCGATGGCCGCCTGATCGGACTCGGAAATACCGTCGGCGCCCAAACTATGCTCTTGGTCCACCTCTTTGTTCATTGTTGTCTCGGGCGTCGATCCCTTAACGCCGACGACATACGCGGCCCCAAAACCCAATGCGATAGCGATCAGGGTCAAAATCAGATAGATGGGCCAATGGCGCTTGATGTACGAAAACACGCTGACTCCTTAGCGGATCTGTCTACGAACGACGAATGACCTCGGTCACGACCTCGGACACCGTAGCGATATTGGTCGGATTGACGTTGTACGGCAGGTCATCCTCGGTGCGAGCGCAGGCAAGGCGCGGGCCGTCCACACCGGCGATCGTAAGGGCGCGACGGCTCGCCTCGAGCGCTGAGGATGCATCGGTTTTTGCATAGGGCATCTCGAATGCACCGCAATCGACGTGGAACGACTTACACACCTTGCTGACAAGATTCATGATGCGGCGATCGCCCTTAAAGAGCTGCTGCTCGCCCTCGACCGTTACCACCGAAAGCCTGCCGGCACCGATAGACTCGAGGTTGATGAAGAACACACCGCGGAGCTTGTCACGATGCGAGGCCAAAAACGCCCTCATGCCGGCGCCGTCGCAATCGGACGCGCCCGTTGCGACGAACCAGATATCGTGGCCGAGCAGCTCATCGTCACCCATGGAGGCAACGGCCGAGAGCATATCCTCGGCAGAGGCACCATCGGAAGAGGTGGCGCCGCCCTTCCAACCGTCGTCGTCATCCTCGAAGTTATCCCACGAGCCAATGCCGCGGCCAGACTTCTTGGCATCGTAATCGTCCTCGACGCCCAGCCAGTCGCTCATGCTGTCCTGCTCGTTCTTCTTTTTGCGGCCGAACAAGCCGCCCAGGCCACGCTTCTGCGGCTTGGCGCCCGTCGAAACAGGAGCCGAGATGGTCTCGAGCGGCTGTGCGCCCGGGGAGATGGGTATGGGGGTCGCGACCGGTGCCGATGTGGGCTCGGGGCCCTGCGCCGTCGCAAAGGGATCATTTGTCTGTGCCGAAGGATCGGGAAGATCGAACAGCGACGTGCGGGACGCGGCGTTGGCCTGTTGCATCGAAGGCAGCGACGGATCGGGGACCGAGGCCAGCGGTGACGAAGAGGGCGCAGGCGCTGAGGCCGGATCGGGGATATTCATTTGCTGGCGCGGAGGCACCTGAGACGAAATCTGCGCCATGAGGGAGTCAACCGTCTCGTCCTGCGTGGGAGCGACATTGGCCACCGTGGCACCGGGGTCGCTCGGCGCGGGCATGGTAAAGATCTGCGTAGAATAAGGCCTGGACTCATCCGTCTTGGGAGCCTCGTCAACCGCAGGGGGCTCCTGATCCATAGCAGGAGCCCCGACCTGCTCGGGTGCGCTGGCCTCAACGGAACCGGCCTCGTCGACAACCGAATCATCGGCGGCGTCCTGGGCATCATCGGAGATGGGAAGGGACTCGGCAATTGCGGTGCCCTGCTTTTCAAACGTCATCGTGGCATCAAATGACATGGTGCCATCGACCGGCTGCTGCGCCTCAGAGGACGTCGCAGCCGCGGAAACGTCAGCGGATGTCGGCTGCGGAGCCTCGAAGGACGTCGTGGCGGCGGCGACATCGACAGGCTCCGGCTGCGCGGCCTCGCTCCGCTCGAACTCCCGTGCAGCACGCTCACGCTCGGCCTCGGCGGCCTGCTGCTGGGCGATGGCCTCCCGCTCGGCGGCCTCGCGGGCAGCGGCGCGCTTTTCCTCAAAGTCGTCGACGAACTTCTTGCCCTTCGCAAGGGCACCCTTAAAGAAGCTAGAAGCGCTGGCACCAATCGAAGAGAACGCGGAAGCCATACCGGCATGGGGCGTTGTCGAGGGAAGCTCGGCCGAGAAATCGGTGTCACTCTCATAGGACACGCGCTGCGGATACTCGTCATAGTTTTCGTCGGCGGTCTCGTCTTCAACCTGTGCCGGAGCGGCAGGCGCCAGAATATCCAGCCCGGCTGCAGGATCGAGTGCGGTCTTTGCGTCAGGCTCCGTGGCAGCAACAGGGGCAGCGACCGGCTCGGCGGGAGCAACAGCCGTATTGGCCGCGGGAGCAGGCTCCGGCTCAAACGTCGGCTCCTCGCCCTCTTCGTAATCGAGCGTGCAGGACTCGGGGAGCATGCCGAACGCACGGATGGTATCCGAACCAAAGCGGATATTGCCGGCGGCATTGCGATAGAGCCTGGGCTTGGGCTCGGCGACTTCGACCACTGTGGGCTCCTCCGCCGGCTCGGCGGAGGACTTTTCCTCATTGGACACTTCGGCCTGGGCAGTCTGGTCTTGAGCCTCGGGCGCGACAACGCCGATCAGCGTCTCATCGGCAGAGGCACCCTCAAAACCATCGATCTGTCCATCAAAAGCCTCGTCCTGCTCGGGTACATCGACAGACGCCGACGGCTGGCCAAACTCGTCCTCGTCGTAGGAAGGCTCCTCATATTCGATGGTGTTTCCGTAGTCCTTTTGCTGCTGGGCCGCGGCATACTCGGCCGCCGCGCGCGCCATTTCCTCGGCGCGACGCTTCTGCTCGCCAAAATAAGTGTCGAATGGGATGTCGTCGGGGAACTCGTTTTCGCCCTGATAGGGGGCAACGTTGTCCATGACACCGAGCATGGCGGCGACAGAGGACTTGTTGCACACCGCGCCAGACGTGTAGGGAAGCACAAAACGGTTGGAGATGATATTGGCGGCGCTGGCCAGCGCCGCAAGGGAGGCCAGAATCGCGACAACCCACAGCAAGACCTTGAGCACGCCGGGAAGCGGCAGGATACGCAGGATGGCGACAGCCGCGGGTGCGATTGCGGCGACAGGCAGGAGCTTGGCGATGAGCGCGCGATACGGAGCGTAGGGCTCGCGAGCAAGGAGCTCGGCACGGGGGGAATCATAGTGCGCCACCACGACGACCGGGCGGTTGCGCGGAGACGCAAGCGGACCCGAGGCCTTGTGATAGGCGATGACATTTTGACTCACACCGGTCTTTCCCAGGCGCGAAACCACGGGATGCCCTGTGCGCTCGAGCACGTAGAGCACGGCGCCGACAATGGCCAGCAAGGTGCCGACCAAGCCGATACCGCCACCGATGCCCATCAGCAGGGCGCCGGCAAACGCCAGGATACCGGTAACGGCAAACGCCAACCTGCTGGGCGCGGGAGCATTAAATTCCTGCACCTCGGGGTCAAAGCCGTGGTTGCGGAAAATCTGAGCGATATCCTCGGCAGCCAGGCGCTCTTCTTCACTGCACGCCGGCGTAATGCCGGTGCTCTGCAGCAGGTGGTTAATATAGTTCTGGGTGTTCGCCATGTGCGCTCCACATCCATAATCCGACAAATAGGCCCAATGCATGCACATTAGAACCGTATATAGTCGAAAGTATACCCCGAGCGAGCGCAAACGACCGAATTCGGGCCATCTTAACGCCGCGAGCGGACAAGGATATAGCCTAATCTCCATATCGGACTAAAATCATGGCATCAAACGACCTTCTCATGCGAGGATTCTATGACGGCAAGCGACGCGACCGCGACAATTAAAAAGGGGGCACCCGAGCCCGGTTTCGATAAAACGGCTCAGCGCATCCTCAACCTTTTCTTTGTACTCAACAGCTCTCCCGAACCGCTGACGACCGAGCAAATCGTCCTGGATTCCGATTTGGGATACGGCTCGGGCAATATCGACTCAGACAAGCGTAAGTTCCGCCGCGACCGCGATAAGCTGCTCGAACGCGGCATCGTTATCAGGGAGGTTCGTGCTGCCGGGGCGCAGGAAACCGAGGAGAGCGCGTGGACGATCGACCGCGAGCACACGTTTGCCGCGGGCGGTCTCATCACCGCAGACGATGCCGACATCCTGCTCAATGCCATCGACCAGACACTCGCGGCAGGCTCATCCACCTTTGCCGCGCCGCTTGCCGACATTCGCTCCAAGATTGCCTACCTCACCGGCATGTCGGCGACAGGAGAGGCACCGATCCGCCGCTCTCCCGCCGTCGATGCGGTATGGAGTGCCTTTGCCGAGCGTTGCGCGCTGCGCTTTTTGTACCAAAACGGACGCGGCGAGCAACGCGAACGGACCGTTTGCGTCTACGGCATGTTCGAGCGCGGGGGCGCGGCATACTTCTGCGGCCTCGACAATGCCACCGACAAGATCAGAACATTCCGCTGCGACCGCATCATTCGCGCCTGGAGGCCTTCGAAGGCCTACGCCATCCCCGCGAATTTCAACCTCAACGATTACTTATTCTTTGAGTTCGATTTTGCCGACCGGCCGCCTGTTGCGGCTACGTTCTCGTTCGCGCGTGAAGCGCAGGCCGATATGATCAGCGGTCTCACACGCGGACGAGGCGAACTCATGCGCACCGAAGCAGGTTGGACTTGGACCGTTGACGTGCGCGACCTTGAGGCCGCAGCCTCGTTTTGCATGGCCCATGCCATGGATGGCATGAGGCCCGTCGCCCCCGATTCTCTCAAGCAGGCGTGGAATCACCTCATCGAAAGGACGGTGCACGAGCATGCCCGTGCGTAAACTCACCAGCGAGCAAAGACTCTCGCGCGCCATCGACATCATGGAGGCCCTCTACGCCGCCGGCGAGAATGGCATGACACGAGACGAGCTTTGCAGCCGCTTTGATATCACGGGGGCATCGCTCGACGAGGTTCTCGAGATCGTCTCGACGCTTGCGGACCGAGAATCGGGCGCACGTATCATCTGCGAACACCGCGGCGAGTGCGTGGTCCTCACCGGTGATGCGGGGCGCGTGCTACCGCTGCGCCTGAGTGCCGCCGAGGGCGCTGTGCTCAACCATGAACTTGAATCATTGGGGATCGAACCCCAAGCGGCGGCTCGAATTCGGCGCGCACTTCTTCCCAAAGAGCTCGGCTACAACCAGCGCGTCTTTGACACCGTCGCCCACGGATCGCACTGGCAGCAGCTGAGCTGCGCCATTCGGGACGGCGTTCGCTGCCGCATCTCGTATCGCTCGATGGATGACACGCAAGCGCGCGAGCGCTTGGTCGACCCCTTGCGTATCACAACAAACGGCGACCAAACGTATCTGGTTGCCTGGGATGTCGCGGTCGACGAACAGCGTACCTATCGCATGGATAAAATCGAGGACCTGGTCTTGACCGATGACTCCGTCGTGCGCCACATACCGGAGCCCGCGACCCTCCATGACTCCCTCGCCCAGGCGGAGCGGAGCGCGAAACTTCTTATGCCGCGCGCCTTGGCAGAGCGCCTAGACTGGCCCGGCATCATGTCGATTGAACCCAATGGGGCGGGCAGCTCAACAGTGAATGTGCGCTACGGCTCCGAGCGCTGGCTGTTAAGCCAGGTAATCGCAGCGGGTGGGGCCATCCGCATCTTGGATGACCCCACCCTGTCAGAGCGTCTGTGCGATATGGCAAAATCCCTCGTCTGTCCGGTTTAGCGGCGCCGTTCATGCGCCTGGCGCCACAGTTGCAAATAGTGCCCGATCTGCGCCGATTCGATGCGCTGATAGGAGCTCGTGGGCAGCGACGTTAAGAACTTCTTACCGTAGCCCTTCGTCACTAGGCGCGGGTCGGCCAAGATGAGTACGCCACAATCGGTCGATGATCGAATGAGGCGACCGGCTGCCTGCTTGACCTCGAGCACGGCCTCGGGCAGCGAATAGCGCGCCCAAGCGCGGTCTTCGCGCAGATTGCGCTCGCATGAGAGCGGGTCCGTGGGGCTCGAGAACGGCAATTTGGGGATGATGACGCAGCGCAGCGTCTCGCCGCTGGCGTCAAACCCCTCCCAAAAGGCCTTAAGTGCAAAGAGCGACGAAGTCGGTTCGTTGATAAACCGGTCGCGTAGACGACGCGGAGACGAGTTACGCTGCTGGCAGTTGAGTTCCAGACCAGCACGGGCCATCTTGGGCTCGACGCGGGCGTACAGTTCCTCCATGTCACGCCGGTTAGTGAACAGCGTGAGCACCGATCCGCCCATGGCAAGATGGGCGTCGACCAGCACGCGCTCGAGCGCCGAAAGATAGCCTTCGCGATCGCGCGGATCGGGGATATCCCCAGCCACGACCACGGCCATATTCGAATCGAAGTCGTAGCTCGAATCCAAGTGCAGCGACGATGATGTCGAGGCACCGATGCGATCGAGGCCGACGGCGTGGTTAAAGTGCTCAAAGCTCTTGGAAACCGTCATGGTCGCCGAGGCAAAGATAGCCGTGTGGACCTCGGGCAGCCACTCGGTTGCCAAGGCCTCGCCAATGTCGATGCGCTCTGCGGTCATCGACTCTCCGCCAGCGCGCTGTCTGCGATTTACCTGCAGCGAATACACGTAGTGCTCATCGGTGCCATCAATGATGAGCTTGAGGTTCTCGGCCAGCTCGTGCAGGCGGCGCGAGATATCACCCAGGTCGACAACAACCTCGGGCTTGTCGGCGGCTGCGGCTTGCACCAGCGCGTCGACGCTCTTGTCAGCTTGTTCCAGCGCATCGATGGCGGTGTGGGCCGAAGGCAAGAAATCATGCCAATCATCCGACTCGCGCAGCTCGGGGCCAATCCATAGATTGGCATTGTCATAACCCCCACGTGCACGGCGGCCAAGCTCGCGAACGCCATCGAACACGTCGGCAATCGCCATGCTCGCACGCACAACCGTCGACGTCGCCTTGGCGGTAAGGCCCAGATAGAGCGTAGAGCCCTCGGAGGTTGCCAAATCACGGGAAACCTGGCTTAGCGCGCCGGTGCTCGAGCCACCCAGACGCTCAAACAGAGCGCGTGATTCATCCGCCGACACCACGCGCGCCCACTGACGGCGCGCCTCGCGCTCGATGGAATGGGCCTCGTCGATTACCCAATGACGAATCGGAGGCAAGATTCTGCCCTCGGCCGCGACATTGCGGAACAGCAAGGAATGGTTGGTGACCACCACATCGGCATGAGCCGCACGGCGGCGAGCGCCGTGGACCAAACATTTATCGGGGAAAAACGGGCATAGGCGACGGGCGCACTCGCGCGACGCCGTCGTAAAGTCGGGACGGTTGACGCTGCGCCAGCGAATGCCGAGCGAGTCGAGGTCGCCATCGGCCGACTGACACACGTACGCCATGATGACCGCGACTGCCGTAAGCGTGTCGGCAGGATCACGCTTAGTCGTAATTTCGACTTGGCCGCGGCTCATGCGCTCAAGCTTGCGCAAGCATGGATAGTGGTCATAGCCCTTGAGGGCGCAAAACGATAGGCCTCCGTCCAGCTGCTCGGCAAGTTTGGGCAGCTCATGAAACATGAGCTGGTCGGCAAGATTATTCGATTTAGTCGCGATACCAACCGTGATGTTGTTGCGGCGCGCGGCCTCGGCAAAAGGCACCAGGTAAGCCATCGACTTGCCGACGCCCGTCCCCGCCTCAATCACGCGATGCGTTCCCGTAACGAGTGCATCACGGACCTCGAGCGCCATCGCGATCTGCTCATCGCGCGGCTCGTACGTGGGATACATGCGATTAACCAGACCGCCCGGAGCATAGTCCGCCTCGATTTCCTCACGGCTCGGCATCTTAAGGACCGGTAGCTCGTCCGCATCGCCGCGATCATCTGCCCGATCGGCCTTGAGTACGTCGGCACGGGCGGCGCTGAGAGAGAAGATGGAGCCGGGGTTCTGTCCCGCCAAGAACGAGAAGATGGGACGATAGGACCAGGGTACGTCGGGGTGCATGTCGGCCAGGCGCGCCATTAAGCCCTGAGGCAAGTCGGTGAGCGCCACGAGCAACACGCGCCACACACCACACAGGGCGTCGACATCGGCGTTGGCGCGATGTGACACCGAGTCGCAGCCAAACAGGTCGGCCATGAAAGACAGCTTATGCGAGGCAAGGCGCGGAAGCGCGATGCGCGACAGTGCCAGCGAGTCGATCCAGATGTCGCTGACGTTGACACCGCCTTTGACCGACTCGATAAACGAACGGTCAAAGGTGGCGTTATGCGCAATCACCGGGCAGCCGCCGACAAAATCGGCGAGAGCGGCCACGGCATCGACGGCCGATGGGGCATCCACCACATCGGCGTTTGTAATGCTCGTGAGTTCGGTAATCTCGGCGGGGATCAGCTGCTTGGGATGCACGAAGGTATCGAACCGATCGACGACCTCGCGGCCAGAAAGGCGGGCCGCCGATATCTCGATAAGCTCGTTGTCCTGCACCGAAAGACCCGTGGTCTCGGTATCGAGGACGATAACATCTTCCTCGATGAGACCAAACGATTGGGTTTTGGCACGCTCGGCAAGCGTGGCGTAGGAATCGATGACAAACTGTGGCGTTCCCGACGAAACAGCGTCCTCGATTAGCATGCAGTGCCCGCTCGACGAAGCCCCATACGAATCAGACTGTCACAGACCTGCGGGAACGTCATGTCATCGGTGTGGCGAATCTCATCCGGATACAGCGACATATCGGTCATGCCGGGAATCGTGTTGGTCTCGAGGATGACGGGGCCATCCTCGCTCACGATAAAGTCGCTGCGCGAGACACCCAGGCAGCCGAGTGCCTTATGGGCAGCACAGGCGAGCTCCTGGGCGCGAGCGTAGTTCTCGGGTGAAATCTGTGCCGGAATGCGATGGATATCCGCGGGGTCCACATACTTCACGTCCAGGTCGTAGAACTCGCAGTCCTCGGGCTTGCGGATTTCGACAACCGGCAGAGCACGCACGTCATCTTCGCCGTATACGCCGACGGTTATCTCGGTACCCTCGATGCACTTCTCGACCAGCACTTTGTCGCCGTACTTAAACGCCTTGGTGATTGCCGCGGGCAGCTCGGATGGCTCATGGACCAGGGAAATGCCATAGCTCGAACCGTTGACGGCCGGCTTCACAAAGCAGCGCTCGCCGCAAACCTCGACAATGTGATCGATATCGATCTCATCGCCCGACTCGATCGCCAAGCCGGGGGCAATGGGAATGCCCGCCTTGGCGTACAAGATCTTAGAGACCTCCTTGTCGGCACCGCAGGCGCTGGCAAGCACGCCCGAGGCCGTGTAGGGGATACCCAGGGTCTCCATGGCACCCTGCATGGCACCATCCTCGCCGCCGGCACCGTGCATGGCGATAAACGCCACGTCAAAGCCACCGGTCGCCATGGTTACCATAAAATTATCGGCAGCTGTGTCGAGCAGCTCCACCGAAGTGTAGCCGGCCTCCTTCAAGGCCGTCACGACGTTCTTTCCCGAATTGAGCGAGATCTCGCGCTCAGCGGAATGACCGCCCGCCAAGACCGCTACGTGCATGTTCTCTAGGCTTTTACCCGGCATGGGCAGACTCCTCCTCTATAATTTCTGCAGCTGATACCATATTGTAGCGATACCCTCTACGTTTCCCCAAAATCGAAAGGCTTCCATGAATCCCAGGACTAAATCTCAGGACATTCGCGACTTGAGCCAAAACGATATTCGCGAGCTCGTGGCAGAACTCGGCCAGCCCGCTTTCCGCGCAAAGCAGCTCATTGAATGGGTCTTTGAGAAGAACGTTTGTTCGTTTGACGATATGACCAACCTTCCCAAGGCTTTCCGCGAGCAGCTTAAAGAGGCTTTTGCCTTTGACACGCCGACTGAGCTCACCAAGCAGGTATCCAAAGATGGCTCTCGCAAGTATCTGCTTGAGTACCACGACGGCATTTCCGTCGAAACCGTAGGAATGCCCCGTCGTAACAAGCTTTCTGTCTGCGTGTCCACCCAAGCCGGTTGCGGCATGGGTTGCGCTTTTTGCGCTACCGGCCTCAATGGCCTCAAGCGCTCGCTGACCGCCCAAGAGATCGTTGACCAGGTACTTCATGTATCCACTGACTTTGGCGAACGTGCCACAAGCGTCGTTTTCATGGGTCAGGGCGAGCCCTTTGCTAACTATGACGAGGTTCTCAAGGCCCTCCGAATCCTCAACGACCCGGACGGCATCGGTATCGGAGCCCGTCACCTCACTGTCTCCACCAGCGGCGTTATTCCCGGTATTCGCAAATTTGCCGATATCCCCGAGCAGTTCACGCTTGCCGTTTCCCTGCATTCCGCCATCCAGTCGACGCGCAATAAGCTCATGCCCGGTGTTAAGAAGTACACGCTGCTCCGCCTGCACGAGGCGCTCCAGCTCTACACCGACAAGACGGGCCGCCGCCCGACCTATGAGTATGCCATGATCGATGGCGTCAACGATACGAACCCCGAGATGCAGGCGCTTTGTGACTTCTGCGAGGGAACGCTGTGCCACGTTAACTTGATTCAGCTTAACGACATCGAGGGCAGCCCGCTCAAGCCGTCGCCGATTCATAAGGTTGAGGATCTTCAGCGCCGCCTTGAGTCTCGTGGCATCGAGACCACGATCCGTAATTCTCGCGGCAATGATATTGATGCCGCCTGCGGTCAGCTGAAGCAACGTTTCAAGGTCCAGAAGAACGCATAGGGGAGACTGTGCCCCATAACGTTTCATGTGAAACATCCGACAGCCCCGGTTGCAGATAATGCAACCGGGGCTGTTTCATCTGTATTCATACTATTGGATTTGATTTTCGCAAGCTTAGTTTTATCGCAAAAATAAAGGGCCCTTATCTGATGAATCAGACAAGGGCCCCATCAAAAAAGGCAAGTAATCGTTAGGTACCTAATAACCAACATTTTCCCACTGATGGTTAACCCAGTCTTGGTTAATCTTGGGATTCTTAGTCATCTGAGCAGTACGCATAGCGACATCTTCGGTCATCACATCCATTTTCTTCTTAGATGTATCGACGATATCCTGAGCTCCACGCAGCAGTCGACCGCGCAGTTCATCATCTGTCGCAATCTTATAACCCGCAAAAGCACCAGCGGCGACGGTGGTTGCCAACGCAACGACCGCAAGAACCTTACTCTTCATCCTGATCCTCCTGCCCAAATTGAATCATTTCGCCAAGGATACGGGAGAGCTCTTCTTCGTCTTTGAACTCGATTTCGATTTTGTTCTTACCACGAGAGCTCTTCACGCGTACATTCGTGTTGAAAACTTGACGAAGAACTCGAGCGGCCTTTTTAAATGACTGAGGTGTTGCTGGCCTCGGAGTCCTTGGCGTCTCTCCGGCAGAAAACAACGGAGCAAGATTTTCTGTCGCCCTTACGGAAAGGCCCTCTGCAACAACCTTCTCGGCAAGTCGAATCCTTGCATCTTCATAGGGAACTGCAAGGATCGCACGTGCATGGCCAGCGGTAAGCTTACCCTCAAATATCATCTGCTGAACGACCTCGGGCAGATCGAGGAGGCGCAGTGAGTTTGTAATTGCAGAGCGCGACTTACTCACTGCCTTTGACAATGCTTCCTGGGTCATACCACTGGCATCGATGAGTTGACGATACCCCTTAGCTTCTTCAACAGGATTTAGATCAGAACGCTGAAGGTTTTCGATAAGAGCAAGAGCCAGCATCTCTTCATCATTAACATCTTTAATGATGACAGGCAGTTCCTCAAGACCAGCGAGCTTTGACGCTTGGTAACGACGCTCGCCAGCGATGATCTCATAGCCGTTTCCATGCTTGCGAACCAAAAGCGGCTGCAAAACTCCATGTTCTTGGATTGACTCGCTCAACTCGCGAAGTTCAGTTTCATTAAAGTGAATTCGCGGCTGATTAGGGTTGGGAACGATATCTTCAATAGGCAGTTTTATTTCAGATGCGGCATTTGAAGCCGATGCGGACGAGCCACCGGTCTCGTACTCAGCCTCTGAGACCAAAGCGTTGAGTCCACGTCCCAATCCCCCACGCTTCTTTGCACTAGGCACGCTTGATCACCTCTTTTGCAAGGTTCATATACGCTTTTGCACCCTTATTTTGAGGCGCATAGGTAATTACCGGTTCTCCAAAAGACGGAGCTTCGGAGATTTTAACCGTACGAGGAATCAGTGTCTTAAACGCCTTATCACCAAAGTACGATTGAACCTCCTCAACAACTTGATTCGACAAAGAAGTACGCGAGTCATACATGGTCATAAGCACACCGTAAGTGTCTAAGCCCTTGTTCAGACGTGATTTGACCATCTTCATTGACTCAAGCAGCTTCGTAACTCCCTCGAGTGCGTAATACTCGCACTGGATCGGAATCAAAACGCTATCTGCTGCGGTCAAAGCGTTGATGGTAAGCAGGCCAAGTGAAGGGGGACAGTCAATGAAAATAAAATCGAACTCGTCCTGAATCGGCTCAAGCAAATCTTTGAGGCGTGTTTCACGAGCAATTGCGCTTACGAGCTCAATTTCGGCGCCCGCAAGCTGAATTGTAGCCGGAATTACGAATACCTTTTTGCAATTTGCATCAAGAACAAGCGATTCTGCCGGCACATCATTCAACAATGCATCATAGATGCAGTGTTCAAGGTCTTCCTTTTCGATTCCAAATCCGCTGGTGCTATTTCCTTGTGGATCAAAATCAACAATCAGTGTCTTGCGACCTTGCTCACCCAGTGCTGCTGCAAGGTTTACAGCCGTCGTTGACTTACCGACGCCGCCTTTTTGGTTGATGATTGCAATGATACGCGTGTCTTTTGCGCTCTTCGAACGCTTAACGTCGCGAAATCCCACGGTCCCTCCTGGTGTGTATTAAAGCTGTCAAACGGAGGATGTTTCACGTGAAACATTCCGATTCGATATCAACCGCCATGTTTCACGTGAAACACTGCAAGTTGTTACTATCCATTATGTTTCACGTGAAACATCTAGGCAAGCGGATTCTTCTTTGCCATGCCATTTGCACGAGGCAATGAAACGGATGCTGGATGAGTCTTTTTAAGAACAATGAACTCCCTGTGGCCCAAGCCCTCAGGCAAATCGATTGTGTCATTCAGAAGCAAGGTGAAGCCACAGATCTTAGCCGCTGACATGCCCGAAGCAAGTTCCTCATCCGATGGATTGCCCTTGGTGATAACAAATAACCCGCCATCCTTGAGATACGGAGCTGCATACTCAACAAGAATCGGTAGAGGGGCCAGTGCACGGGCGGTTACGACAGAGAACTGCTTCTTATGGCTTCGAGCATATTCTTCAAGGCGATCATGAACCGCATGAGCATGTTTCAATCCAAGAGCATGAACAAAAGAATTGACGGCATCAACCTTCTTGCCAACTGAGTCAATATAAGTAGCTTTACGATGCGTGGTTATGGTTAACGGAATACCAGGGAAGCCTGCACCTGTTCCCATATCGAGCAAAGCTCCCTCAGGAGCCTTATTGATATAGGGGAGCAAAACAAGTGAGTCAAGGATATGAAGTACAACAGCATCTTCTACGTTAAGAATACGGGTAAGATTGGTTGTCTTATTTGTTTCCAGAACCAAATCCAAATGCTGAATACATTTCTTCAGCTCAACATCAGTTACGCTCAAGGAATACTCTTTGCAATAAGAAGTTAGATGACGCTGCATCTCGACAGCCTGCTGATCAGTAAGTACAAACAACAGAAGCTCCTTTCTGACAAAAATCAGTGTATCGAGAACTTTTGACAAAAAAAGGGGACGTGGAAACCACGCCCCCTTAGCATAAGCTCGAGTAGATTATCGAGCAACAATCACCACATGGCGATCAGGGTCAGAACCCTCAGAATGGGTATCGACGGCATCGTTGCCACGAAGTGCAATATGAACCAGTCGGCGCTCATAGGCATTCATAGGCGGAAGCGAAACACTCTTATGAGTACGGACGGCACGCTCGGCTGCAGACTGAGCCATAGAGGCAACCTTGTCCTGACGACGGCTCTTGTAGCCCTCAACATCAACCACAACCGGATACCTAAAGCCAAGCTTGCGGCTCACCAGCAAAGAGAACATAACCTGAAGGGCATCAAGGGTACGACCATGACGGCCAATGAGAACAGCAAGATCAGGAGCCGTAACATCCAAAATCAGCTCACCCTCGTCACCCTCGTACTCATCGATAGGAGAGTTGGCGGCATCGAAGTGCGAAAGGATGGAACGCAGGATGGAAATCGCAACATCGGCAATGGTGTCGAGCTCCTCATCAGTCAGCTCTTCACCGGCCTTGTAGCGCTGTGCAATCTCGGGATAATCGCCCGCAATCTGCGGGGCAACCTCCTCAAGCATATCCTCGATGATCTCTTCAGACATAACGTACTCCAAAAGTTAGGTACCTAAATAAGATTGATATCCCGACTAATTCTTCTTGTGCGGACGCGGCTTCTTCTCGCGACGGGTAACCTCGACCTGCAGCGGGGCGTTCTTAAGACGCTCTTCCTCATCGGCCTTGGCCTTGTCGATAACCTTCTGCGTCACGAAAATCTGCTGGGTAACCTGCCAGATAGAAGACACGTCGTAGTACAGCAGGACGCCGACGGGAAGGCTCCAGCCCATCCAAAGCATCATGACGGTCATGACAACGGCCATCATACGCATGCTCTGGGCCTGCTGACCAGTCTGATTGCGCGACATATACAGCTGCGGAATCAAGGTGAGAACGGCAAACAGAATCAGGCAAACCAGCGCAGGCAGCGCAACCATAAAGCCATCGGCAAAGGAAGCGCTCGGCGTGGTGGTAAGGTCAGGCAGGATGTTGAAGAACGAGAACGTACCGACACTAAAGTAGTCCGGCAGGTTACGCAGCAGCGTATATAGGGCGAACAGGACAGGCATCTGGATCAACAGCGGCAGACAACCAGCCATGGGGTTGAACTTGTTCTCGCTGTAGAACTTCTGCATCTCCTCGGCCTGACGTTGGGGATCGTCGGCATAGCGCTCCTGAATCTCGAGCATCTTAGGCTGCAGCACCTGCATGCGAGCCGTCGACTTGGTCGACTTGAGCATGAGCGGCGTCAGCAGCAGACGGATGATGACCACCAGGATGATGATGGACAGGCCCCAGTCGACCGCAAAGGTCTGGATGAGCTTGAGCAGCTCAAAAAGGATGTTAACGATCCAATCCCACATGTAAGTTTTCCTCCGATAGCGAGTGCCCGCTAAGGCACAGGGTCATAACCGCCGACGTGCAGGGGATTGCAGCGAGCGATGCGCCTCACGGCAAGCCAGCAGCCTCTCAAAACACCGTACTTCTCAATCGCCTGGATAGCGTATTGCGAGCACGTTGGGTAATAAATGCAGGCGTCAGGCAATAAGGGCGAAATAACCTGTTGATATATGCGAATAGGAGCGATGGCAACACGTCGCAAAACGTGATTGCTCATCGCTCCTCCCCGGCAACGCCGGCGCGTTTCATAAGCGAACGCAATGCCTTGTCCATCTCCTGCGGCGAGGAAACCCTCGTCTTGGGAGTCGCGAACAAGATGATGTCATAACCCGCAACGGGAAATCCACAGCTGCGGGCGGCCTCGCGCATCACACGCTTAGATCGGTTGCGCACGACAGCACAACCGAGTCGTTTAGCACCAACGAAGGCGACCCTTCCGGAGTCGCCTTCGCCAACCGATTCACATATGGTCATTCGAATCAGAGGGTGATTGAAACGACGCCCCTGACTGAACACATGCTCGAAATCTTGCCGAGACTTAATAGTCTTCATGCGAGATGTGTGTATCGCTGCTAGACAGTGAGACGCTTGCGGCCCTTGGCGCGACGACGGGCGAGCACGGCACGACCACCCTTAGTGGCCATACGGGCACGGAAGCCATGGGTCTTGGCACGCTTACGCTTATTAGGCTGATACGTACGCTTCATCTTAAGTTCCTCCTGCTGCATTTCGAGTGTCCGCGGGGCGCGGACGCAGATATAGACACGTGAGCTTGAAGATTGTAGGGAAATCAATGTTCAAATGTCAAGAAATCAAAGGTAAAAGGTTGCAAAGAGTACACGGTTCCCCCATAAGAAGAACCGGCATTTGAGGCAGCAGGCAACTTTTCACGAAATTTCATCGAGTTTTCAACAGGTCGTGTTGGAAATGTTGAGAACTTTTCGTCCGTTTTCCAAAGTTTTCAACGGGTTTTGAAAACTTGTCGAAAGATGAGAAACATTGCGCGGTGAGCTACTATTTGTTCAAAACCTTTTGAAAGATTGCGAGCGGCATGTCTGACGACTTCTACACCATGGTCGATTCCGGTGATCCGGCACCCGACAACGAGCACATCACCGGCGTGCGCGAAAAACGCAACGAGGGTGAGCAGGTCACCGCACAAGCACCAAAGGCCATGTATGCAGCGCGCATCGCGGTCTACGATGACATGCTGTCGACACCGCGTGTCATCGTCATCGAACCGCAAGACGTCCGTACCTACCTGGAAGAGACAACCAACACCGTCTACCGGTGCATGAAAGAGCAGGGAGGACGCATCTCGCTGATGGTTATCCGCGAGATTGTCGAAAACTTTATCCACGCGCATTTTGCAGAGCCCATCATCTCGATTCTCGACGGTGGCGATACCATCCGCTTTGCCGATCAGGGTCCGGGCATCGACGACAAAGAGCGCGCCTTCGATTTTGGCGTAACCAGCGCAAACAGCAAGATGAAACGGTATATCCGCGGTACCGGCGCCGGATTTCCCATGGTACAGGAGTACCTGGAAAACGCCGGCGGCGCCGTCTCCATCGAGGACAACATGGGCAACGGCACCGTCGTGACGGTAAGCCTGAACCCCAAGCGCGTGCAGGAAATCGAGCGCGCTGGCGGGCGCGGGGCAGCCGTGCGACCAGAGACGGAGCAGACGGCATATCCCCTATCCAGCACGTTTGCGCAGCAGCCCGTGGCACACATGCAGCAGCCTGGAAGTTTTCCCATGCAAGACCCCCAAGCACCGCTGGGCAACGCAATGCACAACATACCGGAGAGCATAGGCTCGGCAGATCTGGACACTGGCACCGTGCAGCAGACAGCGGCCATGCCAAACGCCCCGCAAATGGGCTACCAACCGTACCCGCAAGGGTATCCTCCCCAATATATGCCGCAGCAGGAATACGCCCAGCCGTATCCCCAACAGCATCTTCAGGGATACCAGCAGCCGTACCAACAAATACCCCAGGCGCAGTGCAACCCATGGACCCAGCAGATGCCTCCGCAGCCTTACCAACAGTGGCCACAAAGTTTTCAACAGCAGCCGCTGCCCATACAGAGTTCTCAACAACCAGCAGCTCAAATGATGTATCCTAATGCGGCGAATCAATATGCACAGCCGCAGCAAAACGTATTTGTGAGCGAGCGGGGCGAAGCGGCGCTGGGCTATCTGGCTCAAAACCAGGAGTGTGGCGCAACCGACCTGGCACGAGCGTTTGGAAACTCGGCGCCCACGTGGTCGCGAACGCTCAACGACTTGGCACAGGCCGGCTTGGTCATCAAACATGGCCAGAAATATCATCTGACCGAAATAGGCAGCGCTCGCGTGCGAGCCCAAAGTTAAGGAACGGGAGATACAGTGGACGAGGAAGCAAGCATCATCCTGGGAGATGCCATCGCCTTTTGCCAGCGCGACGGCCAAGATGCACGCCTCATCAATATGCTGGGACAATCGCGCGCCGTGAGCCTGACCGAGGACACTCTGACGATTGAGGCACCTTCACGCTTTGCCATCGCTCAGCTCAAAAAGCATCAGCCGACCATCGAGGCCTATCTGGAAGAGATCGCCTTTGCGCCGATCGCGCTCAATATCGTGGCGCCGCAAGGCGCCGCGGCAAATACGGCCCCGATCGCTCACCCGGTAGCGACTGCCACCGCAGCGGCAACGGCGGCGCCCGAGCCTCAACGCGACGATGTTTCCCGTGAAACTATGACAACGCTGACGGGCGCTTCGGTCACACCGGCAGTAGAGCCAGTCCCCTCGCCCATCCCGACCGCCACGCATATGCCCGTCGCACATGAGGCGACACCCGGCGAGGAATCGGGCATTGCAATCAAAAACACGTTGTCCGCCGACGATTTCCGCCGCATGATGACCCAAATGAATGGCAGGCCGCCGGCGAAAAGCGCGAGTTCGTCCGCAGCACCGGCAGCGCCTTCGGCGGCGGCCACGGCGGCAGTCGAGAAAAACACGGACGGGGCACCCCTCGCAGCGAATTCGAAATTCACGTTTGAGAACTTCGTCTTCGGACCGGAGAACAGCCTTGCCTATCGATCGGCGCTCAAGTTCGCCATGCTTGCAGACACGCCCGGTACCTGCACGTCGCTGTTCATCTACGGCAAATCGGGCCTGGGTAAGACACACCTGCTGCTCGCCATCAAAAATGAGCTGGCAGAGAAATCGCCCGAGATCAAGGTGAAGTACGCCAATTCGCAGGCATATCTGGACGACTTGATGACGGAATTCGACCGCCAAAAGAAGAGCAATGCCCCCATTATGCAGGCGTACCACGGCGTCGACGTGCTTATCATCGATGACATCCAGAACATCATCGGCAAGCGAGCGAGCGTGGATTACTTCTTCCAGTTGATGGACGAATTTATCCGTAACAACAAGAAGGTCGTGATCGCCGCCGACCGCGCTCCCAAGGACCTTAATATGGACGAGCGCCTGACCAGTCGCTTTAATGCCGGCCTGCTGTGCCTGGTGGCGGAGCCCAGCTACGAGATGAAATATAAGATTTTGCAGCGTTATTACGAGAACACGATCGCCGCCGCACCCGAGGCGGGCAACGACTCGCTGTTGGCGGCCTACGGGGGCGACGGCGGACATCTGACCGACGCGCACTTTAAACACATGGCCGAGGTCTCGGGCACCAACATCCGCGAGCTCGAGAGCTTTTGCGAGCGTTGTGCCGGCGAAGCGGGCGATCGCGAGCGCGAGGGCGGGGAGCTCACCTTTGACGACATCGACGTCATCGCCAACCAGTACTTCGACACATCGGCCAAGAAGATCAATGTGCAGACGGTCCAGTCCGTCATCGAAGAGCAATACGGTGTGACGCACGAGGAACTCATCGGGCCTCGCCGCAACGCCAATATCGCCAAGGCGCGCCATATCGCTATCTACCTGGCGATCGAGATGTGCGAGATGACGACAACGGCCGTGGGCGCCGAGTTTGGCAACCGCAACCACTCGACCGTCAGCACGAGCTATAAAAAGGTTCAGAAGATGATTCAGGAAGACCGGACTGTTACCGAAGACCTCAAGTCGCTGCGCGATAAAATTACACTGCGCTCGTAGGTAAATGGACACACCTGTTGAAAACTTGTCGAAACGGCGGTTATAAGCTGTCAAAAACTCGAGCCGCGGTAATGAAAAGTTTTGCGCAGGTTTTGAACGTGGAAAACATGCCCGGTTGCACACAGGTTCCTGTCGATTCTCTTTTTAGGGCTGACCAGCACGTTTAGGAGTAATCAACAGTTTCGTCAGTACTATTACTATTATTAAGATATTTATATCTATAGAAAGGTATTAAAAGATGAAGTTCACCGTCAGCCAGAGCTCGCTTACGCAAGCCATCGGCGTCGTTATGAAAGGCGTCGCTTCGGCATCCACCCTTCCCATTCTGTCGGGCGTGCTCGTTAAGGCACAAGACGGCATCTTGGAATTCCAGACCTCAAACTACACCATCTCGATTCGTCACCGCATTGCGGCTCATGTCGAAGAGGAGGGCGAGATGGTGATCCCCTGCAAGATGCTCTCCAACATCACCAAGACCCTTCCCGATGCCCCGGTCACCTTTGAGCTGTCCGAGCGTCAGGTTTTGATCGGCTGCGAGAAGAGCTCTTTCCGCCTCAACACGCTCGATGCCAACGACTTTCCCGAGTTCCCGGCATACGCCATCGAGAGCGCCGTCGAGCTGCCGACCGATATCCTGTCCGAAATGGTCGGTCGTGTATGGCGCGTCACCTCGACTGACAAGGCTCGCCCCATCCTGGGTGGCGTGCACATGAAGGTCGAGAACAACACCGTGCGCCTGGTGGCGACCGACTCCTTCCGTCTGGCCGTATGTGACACCCAGGTCGAGACCTCGACGCTCGAGGGCTCTTTTGAGCTCAATGTGCCTGCCGACGCCTTCAACGACGCGCTGAACATCATGGCCAGCCAGGCGACCATCATGATTGGCGCCACCGACACCCAGGTTGTCTTTGAGGCCGGCAACACCACCTACGTGTCGCGCCGCATCGAGGGCGTGTATCCCAATTACAAGCAGCTCATCCCCGATTCGTGCGTGACGAGCGTCAAGATCGACGTAGCCGCCTTTAACGCCGCCCTTAAGCGTGTGGCCGTTATCGCGAGCGCCAACCCCGCTGTCAAGTTTGAGATCGATGTCGAGAACGGGCAGATGGGCCTGTCCTCCATTTCCAATGACCAGGATCTGGCACAGGAGACGATCGATGTCGAGGCCGAGGGCGAGTCGGGCACCATCGCCTTCAACTACCACTACATCTTTGGCTGCCTCAATGCCCTGTCCAAGGAGAAGGAGATCACGCTGGAGCTCAAGAGCTATTCGCAGGCTGGCATCTTCAAGTCCTACGACAAGATCAACTACCTGTACCTGGTCATGCCGGTGCGCATCTAGCACTGCCCATGACCATGTACGCACGCGATCTTTCCGTTGCGCGCTATCGCAGCTTCGACAGTTACCGTCTTGCTCTGAGCGACGGTGTGACCGTGCTCGCGGGCCCTAACGCCGCGGGAAAGACCAACCTCATAGAGGCGCTGCAGCTGCTGACGAGCGGCGCCTCGTTTAGGCATCCGACCGCAGCCGAGCTCGTGCACGACGGCGCGGGCTCATGCAAGGTCGAGCTGAGGCTCGAAGGCGATGGGCGCGTACTGGACATGGGGCTGAGCGTGGAAGACGGCAAGCGTTCGTTTAGCCGCAACGGCAAGCGCTGCGCTGCGTCCGGCGTGCGCGGGGTGCTGCCGAGCGTTCTGTTTTGCCCGGACCACCTGGATATGGTCAAGCGGGGTGCCATCGAGCGCCGTACCGCACTTGATGACTTCGGCGTTCAGCTGAGCGCGCGCTATGCCGATTTGGCTAGTGCCTACGGGCGCTGCGTGAGCCAGCGCAATGCCCTGCTCAAGGAGACCTGGTGCTGCCGCGAGATGCTCGGCGCCTGGAACGAATCGCTCTCCCGCGCCGGTTCGGCCCTGCTCGTGCATCGTCTAGCCCTGCTCGACCGGCTGTCGGGCCATGTGCGCGACGCCTATGGCCGCGTGGCATCTGGCGAGCCCGCCGGTGTGTCCTATGTGTCCACGCTTGGCGACCTGCCTCGCATCGAGGATCGCGGCGAGCTCAGGGGCTGGGCGTATGAGCACATGCTCTCGGCGCTCGACGAGCGCGCCGACGAGGAGATCCGCCGCGGCGTGACGCTCGTGGGTCCGCATCGCGACGAGATTGAGTTTTCCGTCGCGGGTCGATCGGCCCGTTCATTTGCCAGCCAGGGCCAGCAGCGAACGCTGGTGCTTGCCTGGAAGGTGGCAGAAGTGGCCGTGGCGCGTGATATCCTGGGCACCGCGCCGCTGCTGCTTTTGGACGACGTGATGAGCGAGCTCGACGCCGGGCGGCGAGGCGCTTTTCTGCAGCTGATCGGTGATGATATCCAGACAGTCATAACCACCACCAATCTGGGGTATTTTACCGATGACCTGCTTGATCGAGCCAAGGTGGTGAGCATGGGTGAGACGTGCTAATTACGAGCGCGCGAACGGAACGGTTGCCTTCGGCGGCTTTTTGGATGCCGAGCGTCAGCGCGTCCTGGCGGCCGCGACACCTGAGCGCCGCGCGCAAATGGAGGCTGCAGAGGTGTCCCGTGCGGTCTATCACGCCTGGAATACAGTGTGCTCGGGCACGCACGAGGGACGCCATGTGACGGGCCTGCGCTACCTGCCCGAGTCCAACGAGCTGCTGGTGTACCTCGATTCGCCCTCATGGACGCAGGAGATGACACTTTTGCGCGAGATCATCCGCGCGCGCATGGAACGTGCCGGTGCGCACGTCGACGGCCTGGTGTTCAAGACGACCGCCCCCGGCCACACACCGCCCGCTGCCAAAGAGCGCCTGCGCCCGGCCCTGGCCGAGCGCCCGCCGGCTCCGCATGCCGACCTAAGCGATGCCGAGCGTGCCGGCATCGAGCACCAAGTGGCACCTATCGAGGACCAAAAACTGCGCGAGGCCCTCGAGAACGCCATGAGAGCCAGTGCCGAGTGGGCCAAGGGCGTGCAGGGCAAAAAAGAGCCTTAAATCGCATCTGGTGGCCTTGTAGAGCCAAATGCCCTCGTTCCCGAGGGTATTTTTTTACGATAAACTAGTAAGGCTGTACACATTTTCTTAACTGAAGGAGGACGTGTGGCAAACGAAAACGATTACGATGGCGGCGAGATTAAGATTCTCGAAGGTCTCGAGGCCGTTCGTAAGCGCCCGGGCATGTACATTGGCTCGACGAGCGCCAGCGGTCTTCATCACCTGGTGTGGGAGATCGTTGACAACTCCGTCGACGAGGCCATGGCCGGTTTCTGCACCGAGATTCAGGTGACGGTCCACGCCGACAACTCCATCACGGTCGTCGACAACGGGCGCGGCATCCCCGTCGACGAGCATCCTATCAAAAAGATCCCGACGCTCGAGGTCGTCATGACGATCCTGCACGCCGGCGGTAAGTTCGATAACTCGGCCTACAAGGTCTCGGGCGGCCTGCACGGCGTGGGCATCTCCGTCGTCAACGCCCTGTCCAAGCGTGTGGTCGTACAGGTATGCCGCGACGGCAACATCTACGAGATGGAGTTTTCGCGCGGCAAGACCGTCAAGAAGATGGAGGTCGTGGGCACTTCGGAAACGACGGGTACCACTGTCAGCTTCTGGCCCGACGACGAGATCTTCGAGACCTGCATCTACGATTTCGACACGCTGCACAACCGTCTGCAGGAGACGGCATTCCTCAACAAGAACCTCAAGATCGTGCTGACCGACGAGCGCGAGGCGACTCCCCATGTGGAGGAGTTTTGCTATGCCGGCGGCATTATCGACTTCGTCAAGTTCCTCAACGAGGGCAAGGATGTCCCCGAGGCCTTTAAGGACCCCATCTATATTGAGGGCAAATCGGATCCGGATGCGCCCGTGACCAAGATGGGCGAGGTCGAGGTGTCCTTGCAGTGGAATAGCGGCTACGGCGAGAACGTCATGTCGTTTGCCAACGACATCTACACCCCCGAGGGCGGCATGCACCTCGAGGGCTTCCGCACCGCACTCACCCGCGTGATTAACGATTACGCCCGCAAGCAGAACCTGCTCAAGGAAAAAGACGCCAACCTGACCGGTGACGATGTGCGCGAGGGCCTATCGGCCGTTATCTCGGTCAAGCTGCCCGATCCGCAGTTTGAGGGCCAGACCAAGGCCAAGCTCGGCAGCTCCTATATGCGCGCGCTGACGCTCAAGATCGTGACCGACGGCCTTGCCGATTACCTCGAGGAGCATCCCAAGCCCGCTCGTGAGATCGTCAAGAAGGCCCAACAGGCCTGCAAGGCGCGCAACGCCGCCCGCAAGGCGCGTGAGGCGACCCGCCGCAAGAGCCTGCTCGAAACGGCGTCGCTGCCCGGCAAGCTCGCCGACTGTTCGGTGCGTGACGCCGAGTTGACTGAGCTCTTTATCGTAGAGGGCGACTCGGCAGGCGGCTCGGCCAAGGACGGCCGCCGCCGAGACATCCAGGCGATTCTGCCCCTGCGCGGCAAGATTTTGAACGTCGAGCGCGTGGGTGACCACCGCGCGTTCTCGAGCGACACCATTCAATCGCTTATCACCGCGATCGGCTGCGGCGTCACGACGAGCGCCGGCGACGGTGGCGACTTCGACATTACCAAGGCGCGTTACCACAAGATCATCATCATGACCGATGCAGACGTCGACGGCGCGCACATCCGTATCCTGCTGTTGACGTTCTTCTACAAGTACATGCGCCCGCTGATTGACGCCGGCTACGTGTACGTCGCGTGCCCGCCCATCTTTGGCATCAAGGTGCGCAACAAGATTCACTACGTGTATCCCAACGGCCGCCAGCCCGAAGACGAGATCCTGCGCGACACCATCCAGAGCCTGGGACTGAACCCCGACGACAACGACGAGGACGGCAAGGCCAAGGACGGCAAGATCACCAAGAAGCGCAAGGGCTACACCGTCCAGCGCTACAAGGGTCTGGGCGAGATGGACCCCAAGCAGCTTGCCTCGACGACGATGGACCCCAAGACCCGCATTCTGCAGCGCGTGTCGATCGAGGACGCCGTGGTGGCGGACCGCGCCGTGCGCGAACTGATGGGTTCCGAGGTCGGCTATCGCCGCGAGTACATTGAAAAGCACGCCCACGACGCACGATTCCTTGACGCCTAGCTTTCCCAGGCACCCCATCTTGCCCTTCAGGATTTCGGGCGCCGCACGCAAGGCGTGCGCCCCCATCCTTCAGGGCAACCTGGGGCACTTGGAAAACCTAGGAGGGTTATCCGGCATTCCCGGTAATCCGTCTCCGTGGTAGGGAACTAATGGACCACGCAAACCATGAGGAGGTAACGTGGCAGACGATATCAACAATAACGAGGGTTTGGACGAGGCCGGCGACGCCGGCATGCCCGACGATCTGAAGCGCCTGCTCGCCCGCGCCGAGCAGGGTGAGGATGGCAACCCGGATTCCTATAACCCCGACGCCGAGGACGAAGAAGAGGATGACGACGCCGAGCTCGAGGAGAGTTTTGGCGAAGTCGACCGTGGTGCCTCGGCCGGCGAGGATATCAACGGCGGCCAGCTTCAGATTTCGGAGTTTGGCCGCGAGATGAAGCAGTCGTTCATCGAGTACTCGATGTCGGTCATCACGGCGCGCGCCCTGCCGGACGTGCGCGATGGCTTAAAGCCGGTGCACCGTCGCATCCTGTACGCAATGAACGAGAGCGGCATCTACCCCAACCGTCCGCACAAGAAGTCGGCCTGGACGGTCGGCGAAGTTATCGGTAAGTACCATCCGCATGGTGACTCCGCGGTCTATGAGGCCATGGTCCGCCTGGCGCAGTGGTTCTCCATGCGCACGCCACTCATTGACGGTCACGGCAACTTCGGCAACATCGACGGCGACGGTGCCGCCGCCATGCGTTACACCGAGAGCCGCCTGGCAAAGCCCGCCATGGAGCTCCTGCGTGACCTGCAGAAGGATACCGTCGACTGGCAGCCCAACTACGATGAGTCGCTCGCCGAGCCCCAGGCGCTGCCCGCGCGCTTCCCCAACCTGCTGGTCAACGGCAGCCAGGGCATCGCCGTCGGCATGGCCACCAACATCGCCCCGCACAACCTCACCGAGGCGATCGAGGCCACCTGCTACCTGATCGACAACCCCGACGCCACCGTTGACGAGCTCATGCAGATCATGCCCGGTCCGGACTTCCCCACCGGTGCCATCATCATGGGCAGCGCCGGCATCAAGCAGAGCTACGAGACCGGCCGCGGCTCCATCACCGTGCGCGCCAAGGCCCATGTGGAGTCCACCAAGACCGGCCGTAGCCGCCTGGTCTTTACCGAGATTCCCTACATGGTCAACAAGGGCACCCTGCAGGAGAAGATCGCCCAGCTCGTCAACGACAAGCGCATCGAGGGCATCTCGGATATGCGCGATGAGTCAAACCAGAAGGGCATCCGTCTGGTCATCGAACTCAAGAAGGGCGTCATCCCGCAGGTCGTGCTCAACAACCTGTACAAGTACACCTCGCTGCAGACGACCTTCGGCGCCAACAACCTGGCGCTTGTCAACGGCGTCCCCAAATGCCTGAGCTTGCGCGAGATGCTGCAGCACTATATCGACCACCAGGTCGATGTCGTCACCCGCCGCACCCGCTTTGACCTCAAGAAGGCCCAGGCGCGTGCCCATATCCTCGAGGGCTACCTGATGGCTCTCGACCATATCGACGAGGTCATCAGCATCATCCGCTCCTCGCAGACCGACTCCGAGGCCAGCAGGCGCCTGATCGAGCGCTTTGGCTTTACTCCCGAGCAGACTACGGCCATCCTCGAGATGAAGCTGCGCCGCCTGACCGGCCTGGAGCGCGACAAGATTCAGGAAGAGCTGGACGGCTTGCGCCGCGCCATCGCCTACTACGAGGACCTGTTGGCGCACGAGGAGAAAATCCTGGGCGTCATCAAGGAAGAGATGCGCGAGATTTCCAAGAAGTTCGGCGACAAGCGCCGCACCGAGATCAGCCATGTCGAGAAGGACCTGGATGTCGAAGATTTGATTGCCGACGAGGATATGGTCGTGACCATCACCCACACCGGCTACGTCAAGCGCATCCCGGTGGCCGCCTATCGCGCCCAAAAGCGCGGCGGCAAGGGCGTGTCGGGCGTCAACCTTAAAGAGGACGACGTTATCGACGAGATGTTTATCGCGTCCACGCACGAGTACGTGCTGTTCTTCTCGAGCAAGGGTAAAGTCTATCGCCTGAAGGTGCACGAGCTGCCGGTTGGCACGCGCCAGGCGCGTGGCACCGCGATCGTCAACCTGCTGCCGTTCGAGGAGGGCGAGAAGATCGCGAGCGTCATCAGCTGCCGCGAGTTCCCCGCCGATGAGTACCTGATGTTTGCCACCAAGAGCGGCATGGTCAAGAAGACCGTGATGAGCGCCTACGACCGTAGCCGCCGCGACGGCCTGATCGCCATCAACCTGAGGGACGACGACGCGCTGCTCGCTGTACGTCGCGTGCGCGAGGGTGACAAGATCATCATGGCAACCACCGCGGGCAAGGCGATTATGTTCCCCGAGGACCAGGTGCGCGCCACCGGTCGCGATACCAGCGGCGTCCGCGGCATTGGCATGAAGGAAGGCATGAGCGTTCTTGGTATGGAGATCACCAACGGTAACGGCGACCTGTTCGTCATTACCGAGCGCGGCTACGGCAAACGCACGCCGGTCTCGGATTATCCGGAGCAGAACCGCGGCGGTCAGGGTGTCTACACCATCCAGATGACCGAGCGCAAAGGCAACCTCGCAGCCATGAAGACGGTGGGCCCGCAGCATGAGCTGTTCATCGTGACGGAGGGTGCGACGGTCATTCGCGTCAAGACCGACGAGATCAGCCAAACCGGTCGCGCTACCCAGGGCGTCAAGATGATGACCGTCGACGATAACGACCGCGTATGCGCCGTAGCCCGCATGACGGCCGCCAAAGAGAAGCCCGAAGGCGAAGGTGCCGAGGCCACAGCCGACGCCGAAGAGGCGCCAGTCGACCTAGGCGACGGCAGCGACATGCCAGAGGATCTCCTCGACGAATAAGAGGCCCTAGCCGGTAAAAATCATCAGACCCCATATATCGGCGGTCGGCGCACCTGCGCGCCGACCGCTTTTTTGACAATCTTGGGACTCGCGTTCGCCCCGGTCGCACGGCGGCATGTGAAGTCGATCGCGAGTTCCGCACGAGCCAGAGAGCACTTAATGTGCTCTCTGCGCGAGTCAGGACTGTCCGAGCAGGCGACTTCACATGCCGCCGTGCGACCGGGGCGAACACCATCCAAAGTTTTTCAAAAAAGTTGTTGACGCGCGCGTAACGACTCGTCTAATATATCCCTTGCGCGATGGACCTGTAGCTCAGTTGGTTAGAGCGTCCGGCTGATAACCGGGAGGTCACAAGTTCGAATCTTGTCAGGTCCACCACTTTCTTTCGCAATAAACACCCCAGCGAGAGCCGAGTCGCCGCTGGGGTGTTTATTACTTTCTCCGTGGGGGTTTAGCTCAGCTGGGAGAGCGCGGGCTTTGCAAGCCTGAGGTCAGGGGTTCGATCCCCCTAACCTCCACCATGATGGACCTGTAGCTCAGTTGGTTAGAGCGTCCGGCTGATAACCGGGAGGTCACAAGTTCGAATCTTGTCAGGTCCACCATCAAAACGTTAAGAGCCCTGGGGCATTGCCTCGGGGCTTTTTTCTTACCCAACGAAAGTAGTCAAAAGAGCCCCGTCCCAAATTAACTACTTTGATTTTGTGTGCTGGGCGAAAGATTGGGTAGTATAGCTATTCAATGCGGCGACCCTGCCGTGTGTTAACCGCTACGTACCGGAGGTGTTCCATGGTTCGTGTCGACATAGAGACCATCGTCATGGCCGCCGGTCCCGTGCCATCGCTTATCGTGCTGCGCGAGCGCTGCGGCAAGTCGGATTCGACGGCACCCCTGCGTTCACTTTCCATTCAGACCGGCTCGTTTGAGGCCGCGGCCATTAGCCGTGGCATCGATAGCGGTCGCGCCGAGCGCCCGATAACGCATGACCTGCTGCTTGACACCGTCGATGCCCTGGGCGCCAAGCTCGAGCGCATCGAGATTGTTCGTGCCGAGCCGCCGGTGTTCTATGCGACGATTGTCGTGCTGGTCGATGGTGACGAGCGCAAGGTTGACGCCCGCCCCAGTGACGCCATTGCCCTTGCCGTGCGCAGTAATGCCCCCATGTTTGTGGAGGACGACATCATGAATCGTCTGGGTACCGTTTCTGGCCATGCCGAGGAAGTTGACGACGAGCAGGAGTTCGAGAAGTTCGACGAGTTCGTCCATACGCTCTCCCCCGATGATTTCTAAATGTCTGGCACGCGAGCGGAGAGGTCGCTGATGGGTACCCGCGTATCGGCTGAAGCGACCGCCATCGCGCGCGAAGCCCAGATGCGTTCGGAGGCATCCGAGGCGGCTCGCATCGCCTATGTGATGCAGGCCCGCACGCTTCGCGAGCGCCGCGGCTCCTATATCAAGATGGTTATCATCTCCGCCCTTGTCGCGGTAATCTGTTCTCGTCTTCGTGGTACAGTTGGTGCGCTTGGGTTTTCGATTTCAACAGGCTTGGTAATCTGGGGTGTGGTCGATGCGATAATGCTGACCAACCAGATCAAGGTGCTCGACAAGCGCGCGATGGATATGATGCGCGCCCGCGACGCTGCCGCCAAGATTGCTGCCGAGGCACAAGAACTGTAACGACGCCGGATTCGATGGGAAGGTCTAAAGATGGCACAGGATATGCAGAGCGCCGGCAACGTCTCCGCCGAGCTCGACGCCATGGTGTGTGACCTGATTGGTGCGTTCTTGGACGACCTTGCCGCCGGCGAGAATCCGGGCGTAGTTGTGGCGATCGAGGACGCTGCTTCCAACCGCTATCTGGCGGCACTCGACGAGGACGGCGAAGAGGCGTGCCTCGAGGCTGCCACCAACTTTATCTCCGAGCACAAGATGGGCCTTAAGGACGAGGGCCTGGGCCGTATCTCTCGCTATGCCATCGGCTATACCGGCTGTGTTGAGATTGACGGCGGCTATCACGACGCTCTGCTCGTGAGCTTCTTTGAGACCACGCTCGAGAGCGGCTTTTCGGCGTATGTGCTGTATGAGGGCATGGGCACCGGCGATGGTTTTATGTGGAGCGACCCTGAACCTGCAGGTGAGGAAACCCCTCTCATCTAAAATCGCTAAAATAAACGAGTTTTCGGTAAAAGGCTCTATATTCCCGCTGAGCGTTGTATTGCTGGGCGGGTCGCATACGCATGCCGTTTGTATATGGATAGAAGATAGGGGAACTACATGCGCGTAGACAATCTGAGGAACATCGCCATCATCGCCCACGTCGACCACGGCAAGACGACGATGGTCGATAAGCTCCTGCGTGCCACGGACGCCTTCCGTGCCAACCAGCAGGTCGAGGACCGCGTCCTGGATTCCAACGACCAGGAGCGCGAGCGCGGCATTACGATTCTCGCCAAGAACATCTCTATCGAGTACAAGGACGTCAAGATCAACGTCATCGACACCCCGGGCCACGCCGACTTTGGCGGCGAGGTCGAGCGCGTGCTGCGTATGGCCGACGGCGCCCTGCTGCTGGTCGACGCCTTTGAGGGCCCCATGCCCCAGACCCGCTTCGTGCTGCGTCACGCTATCGACACCGGCCTTAAGATCATGATCGTCATCAACAAGATCGATCGTCCGGGCGCCAACCCCGAGAAGGCCTACAACGACTGCCTGGACCTCATGGCCGACCTGGGCGCCACCGACGACCAGCTTGAGTTCGCCATGGAGCACGTGGTCTACGCCAGCGCCATGAATGGCTTTGCCCGCCTTGACCCCAACGACGGCAACATGGACATGTATCCGCTGCTCGATATGATCATCGACGACATGCCCGCGCCCGAGGTTGACGAGAACGCCCCGCTGGCCATGCAGTGCGTGACCATCGACCACTCCAACTTCGTTGGCCGCATCGGTATCGGTCGTGTGTACTCCGGCACCATTCACCAGGGCGACCAGATTCTGGTCGTGAAGAACGACGGCTCCAGCGCCACCGCTACCGTCAAGCAGCTCTTTACCTTCGACTACCTGGGCCGCACCGAGTGCCAGGAAGTCGGCGCCGGCGATATCGCCGCCGTCGTGGGTATTGAGCGCACCGATATCGGCGATGTCTACACCGATCCCGAGAACCCCGTCGAGCTCGAGCCCATCGAGATCGACCCGCCGACCCTGTCCATCGTCTTTGAGGCTTCGACCTCCCCGCTCGTCGGCCGTGACGGCGACATCGTGGGCGCCCGTCAGCTCAAGGAGCGCCTGTTCAACGAGGCCGAGAACAACGTGACCATGAAGATCGAGGAGCTCGAGGACAAGAGCGGCGTCGAGGTCTCTGGCCGCGGCATTCTGCACCTGTCCGTTCTGATGGAGTCCATGCGCCGCGAGGGCTTCGAGTTCCAGGTCGGCCGTCCCCGCGTTCTGTTTAAGAAGGACGAGAACGGTAACAAGCTGGAGCCTGTCGAGCAGGCTGTCGTCGAGTGCCCGGATGAGTACTCGGGCAAGGTCGTTGAGGTTTTTGGCACCTCGGGCGGTATCATGACGAGCATGGATACCTCGGGCATCGTGACGCACCTTGAGTTCAAGATCCCGACGCGCGGCATCATGGGCCTTAAGAACCGCATTATGAACGTCACCCACGGCGAGGGCGTGTTCTACCACACCTTCCTGGAGTATGGCCCCTACGCCGGCGAGATTGGCAACCGCCAGAACGGCGCCATGATCTCCATGACCACCGAGAAGGCCGTTGCCTACGCTCTGGGCACGCTGCAGGAGCGCGGGCAGCTGTTCGTTGAGCCGGGCACCGAGTGCTACGAGGGCATGATCGTGGGCGAGCGCAGCAAGGCCGGCGACATGGTTGTCAACATCGCCCGTACCAAGAACCTGGGTAACCAGCGTTCCTCGACCTCCGACATCTCCGTGCAGTTGGTGCCGCCTCGCACCTTCTCTCTGGAAGAGGCGCTGGAGTACATCGCCGACGACGAGCTGGTGGAGATCACTCCCAAGAACATCCGCCTGCGCAAGCGCCTGCTCAACGCCACCGACCGCAAGAAGGCTGCCGTTCGCGCCGGTCAGGTCAACAAATAAGCGCTGGGCCTTATAGCGTCTAACAAGAAAGGGCGCCGACCACGATGGTCGGCGCCCTTTTTGCACCCCCACAAAGGTGTCTGCCCTTTTGTGGGGGTTGCTTTTGTGGTGGTTGGCGCCTAGGCGGTGGGGAGTCCTGGCGTGTTGGAGGCTTGCTGCGGTTTGAGGTGGGCGTTGCGCCAGATGATTTGGATAACGTAGCCGAGCATAAAGACAAAGGCCACGCCGCTGATGAAGTCGCCTACGAGGGGGATTGCCGTAAGCGCGCCCGCGGCGATGCCACCCACGGCTGCCATGGCGTAGCGGTTCTGGTTATGTCCGACCATGCGAGCGATCGCGCACCCCGTAAAGGCATTCGACACCAACGCGATGCCGATAACGCCGCACAAGAGGGTTCCGGCAAGCGACAGGCCGGCAATCGAGATAATCAGCAACAATACGGCAGGGACAATGGCTACCGTGCCCAGAAGACCGCTCATCCACAGGGGCGTGGGGCGCTGGTGGAGCATCCCGCCGGCGCTGGCGGTCGCACGCGGAAAGACGAGCTCGAGCAACAGGGCGATAAAGCAGGTCGAGAGTGCCGCGGCGACGATACCGCCGATGACATCGTTAACGGTGGAAGTATCCTCGTTCTCGGTGCGGTCGATCTTGAGCGCGCCTATCTCGGCTCCGGCGGCGCGCTCGGGGTCCTCGGAAACATGCGCGCTCACGGTGCCGGTGATGCGGGCGTTTTTGCCCAGGATAAGTTTGTCGGCCCAGACCTCGACATCGCCATCGACGGTGCCGTCGATGGTTACCGTACTGCCTGCGAGCGCTGCCGACTTGGCAGAGCCGCGCAGGGCAACCGTCTCACCCAGCGCGTAAAAACAGTTGGCGGTGCTACCGGTGTTGAGCACGACATGCTGACCGGCTACCGTCACGCTGCCATCGATTGCGGTTTTGGAGATATCGATGGTGCGCGCCACCAGGCGAATGGCGCCGCCTACGGTGCAGTCGCGAATCGATAGGCTGTCGCCTGCCGCGATAATATCGCGGTCGATAGAGGTATCGTCCAGGTTAAGGTTTTGGCCGGCCCAGTACAGATCGCCCTCGACACCAGACGGATTCGAGTCAACTTCGGTTGCGAGTACGTTGCCGGCGGTGTCTGTGCCGGCGAACGACGCCGTGGGAAGTACGGTCAGCGCAAGCGCGATCAGTGTGAATAGGAGGGCGATGCGGGCCTGCGCTTTGCGGCACCGGGACGACGGTTCTAGGTTGCAAGGCATAGTGAATCCTTCGTTAGATACTCGACATGTATCTAACAGGGTACCCAACGTGCGGGCGCTCTAAAAGAACCTCTCGGTTGCATTTCGAAGGGCCATGCCGCGCTGTCTACTTTTTGCGATGCAAGAACCGCGCGATGTCTTCTTCGGTGGGGCTTTTGATGTCAAAACGCAGCGACAGCCAACGCAGACCCATGGTCACCGCGACGCACACGATGAGGGCGCTGATGTTGCTGACGAGTCCGCTCATGACGAGGAATACATAGCTTGCCGATCCGGCGATGGCCGCGATGGCATAAAAGTTAGTACGTTGGAAAATACCCGGAACTACGCCCATAAAGCCGTCGCGCAACATGCCGCCGCCCACTGCGGTGAAGAAGCCCATCATAACGCAAACGACGGGTGCAAATCCGTAGACCAGTGCCTTGTCCGCGCCGGTTGCCGCATAGATGCCGACCGAGATGATGTCGAGCAGGGGAATGAGTTTCTCGGGTTTATCGACGATTGCCGGGAAGATGTAGATGATGGCTGCCGTGGCAATGGAAAGCGGCAGTGCCATCGGCTGGTTGAGGATGTAGACGTTGCCCACTTGTAGTGTCATGTCGCGTAAAAGACCGCCGCCCAGACCGCAGACCACCGCGAGCGCGACCGCGCCCACCAGGTCGAGCTTGTGGGCGCGCGCGACCAGTACGCCCGAGATCGATGCCGCGACAACAGCGAACATCTCGAGCCAAAAGGGGATAGCGACCATGGCATCCGAGGCATGTGAGGTAACGGTCAAAGCGGCGATGACGGGCAAGATGGAATCCTTCTGATTGCGGGTTTGGACAATGCCCGTACATAGTACATGGTTGGCGGGCATCGCGTCCTCATTCCTCGGCAAACGGTCGGCAGCGGATGCTGGCGTGGCATTGCTGGGATGCCAGGGGTCCAAAACATGTACATCACCCTCCAAAAATGTCAAAAAATGTCATTTTTGGAGGGTGATGTACGCGTTTGGGGAAGCGCGCTGCGACCGGGTTCGTCGTTACTCAGAAGGCGACCTTCGGCTTGATCGCTCTTCCAGTTGCGGATAAGTACTTTGCGCAGTTCGTTTTGCTTTCGCTGATACTCGGCATCGGTGCAGCGAGGCATACCGAGCGCTTCGCGAATGCTATTCATGGCGCGATGAAAAGCAAGTTGATTGCTAAATTGCGCCGAGGTGAGCGTAACGATTCGATATCCCATTTGGGCAAGTACGGCTTCGCGTTCCGCATCTGCTCCTTTGCGTTCAACCTCGTCGTGAAAGCCGCCCTTATATTCGATGCCGAGCTCTTTGCGCTTATAGGCAATGAGGGCATCGATTTTGAGCGTTCGAGCTTTGGTGCAATGCCAAAGTCGTTTAGGGATTTCGAGGGGCTTATTGAGCTCGATATCTCGGATACCAACGCCGCCTTTGCTCGTCGGGAGTGAAAGGGCGATAGCGGATGCGGTCTCCATGGGCGAGGCCGAGTGGTCGTAGATGTGTCTGAGCGCGAGACGTGCACGCGTGGCGCCAGGTTTGCCGGGATATTGATCGAGCAGTTCGACAATTTCGTCCTTGGAAGTAGTGGCTGGCTGCTCGGTACAAGGGTCGGAGGGATTAAACCCCATGCGATAATCACCGCAAACTTCGTAGCCGTATTCGAGGTGTTCGATTCTGTCCATCCACTCGGCAGCGAATACGAAGGTAAAGGCTTCGTCGGTGATAAAAATACCGGGGGTCAGCTCATCAATATGGTCGTAGGGTAGATTTTGGCCAAGAACGTGGCAATTTACACCGTTGGCGCGGATTCGCTCGAAGGCAAATACAGCGGAGATATCGATGGTCTCAAGCATGCTAGTGGGAATACCGCAGTCGGTAAGAGCCTGTCGGATGCGCGCGGTGCGTTGCTGGGTGGAGAGGCCTCTTGCGCCTATCTGGTAGTCGTGTTGCGCGACCGCTTGAACCAGGTCTTGTGGCGCATGGTGGACGAGCCATGCGGTTTTATGCGTAATGAGAACAGGAGTATCCATTAGGGACCTCTCGCTTTATGCCGATATTCAGTCCTTATGTCCGTTGAAGTGAGGAAATATACCGAATGCCGGCAAAACGGCGATCGTGCGCCGAGTGCGATATGCAAACATGTACATCAGCCTCCAAAGATGTCAGAAAATGTCGCTTTTGGAGGGTGATGTACACGTTTGGTTGGGATGTGCGGCCGAGAGAGGATTCGATAACAAAAAAGCTCCCATTGCTGGGAGCTTTCTCAACCAAAATGGCGGAGGAGGAGGGATTCGAACCCTCGTGACCTTATATAGGCCAAACGGTTTTCGAGACCGCCGCATTCAACCACTCTGCCACCCCTCCGCGTGGGGTAAAAACAAAGCAGGCTCGAAGGCCTGCTTTGGAATTAACTGGCGGAGAGTCAGGGATTTGAACCCTGGAGACGCTTTTGACGCCTACACGATTTCCAATCGTGCTCCTTCGGCCACTCGGACAACTCTCCGTTAAATGCGAAAGTCAGTATACACGAGGAATTGCAAAGTGCAAACAGAAAAGTTGGCATTTTTTGAAACGCTTGGCTTCGCGACGGGATCCAGGAGGCCAAAAACGGGCTATGGCCAGCATGGCTGCATGCGGCAAATTGTTCAAAATGGGTATTTATATACGACGTGACAGCAATTTTAAAAATCGTTGAACGGTGTTGCGAACCACTGGTATGCATTTTGCGACCACAACCTTGCAGACGCTGACCTGCGGCTTGACCCAGTTTGTCCCCACGCCATCGTATCTTGTCCACAAATCCGTCAAGCTCTTGGTCGGCATTTGGTTAGAACACGCATGAAGTGCCGTGTAAGTATGGGCATATGTGGAGGTCATGAGGTTGTAGCTGCATATTCTTGCGGCTCGGGAGGTTGAAAGATATTATTACCAAGTCTTTTCCTGCTTCAGGCGCACCTTCACGACCTGAAGCCACATTTGCCCAGAGGAGGTGACAATATGAAGGCTTATGAACTGCTGTTCTTTGTTGACCCGTCGCTCGACCCCGAGACTCGTCTCGCTGTTATGAAGCGTATCGATACCACGATCGCTGAGGGCGCTGGCAAGGTCGACTCCGTTGACGAGTGGGGCAAGCGCAAGCTCGCCTACGAGATCAACGACCTCACCGATGGTGACTACACCCTCATCAACTTCCACGCAGATCCTACCCAGATCGCCGAGCTTGATCGCGTCCTGCGCATCACCGACGCTGTGGTCCGCCACATGATCGTCCGTCGCGACGACCAGGAGTAAGACTGTCGTTTTGGACTGGGCTTGTGCCCCAAGAGGAAGTAGTGAGTTATGAGCATCAATCGAGTGAACATCACCGGTAACCTCACCCGCGATCCCGAGCTGCGCGCCACCGCCGGCGGAACCCAGGTTCTGTCCTTTGGCGTCGCCGTGAACGATCGTCGCCGTAACGCGCAGACTGGCGAGTGGGAGGACTATCCCAACTTTGTCGACTGCACCATGTTCGGCACCCGCGCCGAGGCCGTGAGCCGTTTCCTGGCAAAGGGAAACAAGGTCGCGATCGAGGGCAAGCTGCGCTACAGCTCTTGGGAGCGCGACGGTCAGCGCCGGAGCAAGCTTGAGGTCATCGTCGATGAGATCGAGTTTATGAGCTCCCGTGGTGGCCAGGGTGGCTACGATCAGGGCGGTTACGCCCCTGCAGCTCCCGCGCCCGCAGCGCGTCCTGCCGCACCGGTGGCCACGCCGCCCGCGGTCGACGTCTACGATGAGGACATCCCGTTCTAAGGGTTGTTCACCTATTTTTGAGTGAGAGGCGGCTTCGGCTCGCCGAAGTTGCCAAATGAAAGGTATTTTGACATGGCTAATGATTATTCTGCACGTCAGCCGCGTCGTAAGTACTGCCAGTTCTGCAAGGAGAACACTGAGTTCATCGACTATAAGGACACTCAGCTTCTCCGTAAGTACATGACCGACCGTGGCAAGATTAAGCCCCGTCGCGTCACTGGCGCTTGCACGCAGCATCAGCATGACATCGCCAACGCCATCAAGCGCGCCCGCGAGATGGCTCTCCTGCCGTACACCGTCCCCGTGGTTTCCTCTCGTGGCAACCGCGACCGCGGCTAAGAAGGGAGACGCATCATGAAGGTTATTCTTCTCGATGAGATCAAGGGCAAGGGCGGCGAGGGTGACGTCGTAGAGGTCGCTCAGGGTTACGCTGAGAACTTCCTGTTCCCCAAGAAGCTCGCTGTTGCCGCCACCAAGGGCAACCTCAAGCAGCTTGACGAGCGTCGCAACAACATCGCCAAGCGCGAGGCCGTCCGTCTGGCTACCGCCAACGAGACCAAGGCTGCCCTCGAGGGCAAGCAGGTCACCGTTGACGTCAAGGTCGGCGACGAGGGCATCCTCTTTGGCTCCGTTACCGCCGCTATGATCGCTGACGCCATCAAGGCTCAGCTCGGTATGGACATCGACCGCAAGCGCGTTGAGCTCGGTAAGCCCATCAAGGTTGCCGGTGCCCACACCGTTGCCATCTCGCTGTACCGCGAGATCAAGGCCGAGGTTGTCGTTCTCGTCGGCGTTACCGCCGAGGAGCTCGCTGCCGAGGCTGAGGTCGAGGAGGCCGCTGAGGTCGCCGAGGCCGAGACCGCCGAGGTCGAGACTGAGGCTGCTGCCGAGTAGCATTTGCTGCAACGCAACAATCTTGTTCTAAGAAGGGCGCTCTGGGAGACCAGGGCGCCCTTTTGCTTTTTAGCGCGATGCGAGTGCCATAGGGGGCGTTACGGCGAGGCCTATTCATGGGACCGTTCATCCGTTTCGTTCGGTGATGATTGTCGGCATGCGGCTTGTTTTAAAGCCGCGGCTGATACTATGGATGCTCGCAAGCGATATGAATGAGGATGCTCATGGCATACGACGATAGGGAGACGGGGCTGACGGTCGAGGACCGTGGCTCCAAGTTGGGTCTTCCCCAAAACCAAGATGCAGAGGCCAACGTACTGGCCGCTATGCTGCTATCGCCCGAGGTGGTCGAGGAAGCCCAGGTCGAGCTGCAGCCCGATGACTTCTACCGGCCCATTCACAAGACTATCTACACCGCGATGGTCGATATGTACAACAGCCGCATTCCCATCGACTCTATCTCGCTGATCGATTACCTGCGCAGCATCAACAAGCTTGATGCCGTGGGCGGCGAGGCCTACATTTTGGAGCTGATGGGTCAGACCCTGTCGCTCGTGAACTGGCAGCACCATGCCGCCATCGTTCGCCGCGATTCGATGCTGCGTGAGCTGATCGGCGCCACCAACGAGATCAACGCGCTGGCCTATAACGCCCCTACCGACACCAAAGAGGTCGTGGAGCTGGCCGAGAGCAAGCTGCTCAAGGTCACGGCACGCGAGGTCAAGTCGAGCTACAAGACGCTGACCGAGTTTATGGTCGAGGCCTATAACGAGGCTGAGGAAGTGTGCCAAGCCGGTGGACAGGCCGCGGGCGTGCCCACCGGCTTTCCGTCGCTCGACCGTATGCTCATGGGCTTCCGCGAGGGCCAGCTCATCATCATCGGCGCCCGCCCTGCTGTGGGTAAGACGTCGTTCGCTCTGAACCTGGCGCTGAATGCCGCCGCTGCGGGCTATACCGTCGGCTTCTTTTCGCTGGAGATGTCGGGCAAGGAAATTGCCCAGCGCCTGATTTGCGCCTACGCCATGATCTCGATCAGCGACTTCCGTACGGGCCGCATTAGCCCCGAGCAGTGGGCCAATATCAACGAGGCCACGCAGACCTTGTCCAAGCTCGATATTCTGATTGACGATACGCCCGGCACCACGGTGACCGAGATCCGTGCCAAGAGCCGCCGCATGCTCCACAACAAGGAGAAGGCCATCATCATCCTGGACTACCTGCAGCTGGTGAGTCCTCCGCCGGGGCGTCGCTCCGAGAGCCGTACCGTCGAGGTCTCCGAGATGTCGCGTGGTCTGAAGATCATGGCCAAGGAGCTCAAGATCCCGCTCATCGCGCTGTCGCAGCTGTCGCGTCAGGTCGAGTCCCGTACCGGCAAGCGCCCGCAGCTGTCCGACCTGCGTGAATCGGGCTCCATCGAGCAGGACGCCGACATCGTTATGTTCTTGGACCGTTCTGCCGACGAGGCCGAAGCCTCGCGCGACGATCGACCAGACGAGGGCGTTACGCGTATCGTCGTGGCCAAGAACCGTTCGGGCCCGATCGGTGACGTCGACCTGATGTTCCTGCCGGCATCCACCAAGTTCTATGAGCTTGATGGGGCGCATACCGAGGAGTAGGACAGGCGCCCGTTGCACGGGTATACTGGGAATGTTTTGTGCTTCTGCGTGCCGGCGTGGCGCGTAGACAGTCCATGAATGTAAGGAGTAAACATGCCGTCAACCGTTTTGGTCGGTGCCCAGTGGGGCGATGAGGGCAAGGGTAAGATTTGCGACCTGGTCGCCGGCGACTTCGATGCCGTCGTGCGCTACTCGGGAGGCAACAACGCCGGCCACACCATCGTCGTCAACGGCAAGAAGTACGGCCTGCACCAGGTGCCCTCCGGCATCATGTATTCCGACCACGTGTCGGTGATCGGTAACGGCTGCGTCGTCAACCCCAAGGTTGTCCTTGAGGAAATTGACATGTTCGAGGCCGACGGCATCACTACCAAGAACCTCAAGATCAGCGGCAACGCGCACGTCATCATGCCGTATCACATCGATCTGGATGGTGCTTTTGAGCAGAAGCTCGGCAAGAAGAACATCGGTACCACCAAGCGCGGCATCGGTCCGTGCTACCAGGACAAGATGGCCCGCATCGGCCTGCGCATGCAGGACATGCTGGACGAGGCGCTGTTCCGCGACAAGCTGGAGACCGCTCTTGCCCGCGTGAATCCCGAGCTCGAGCTCATCTACCACCTGCCCACCTACACCGTGGACCAGATCTGCGACGAGTACCTGCCCATGGCCGAGCGCCTGCGTCCCTACATCACCGAGACGAGCCTGCTGCTCAACAACATGATCGACGAGGGCAAGGGCCTGCTGTTCGAGGGTGCCCAGGCAACGCTGCTCGACATTGACCACGGCACCTATCCGTATGTGACGTCTTCCAACTGCACCGCCGGCGGCGCCATCACCGGCTCCGGCGTCGGTATGAAAAATGTCGACCGCGTGCTGGGCGTCATGAAGGCCTATATCACCCGCGTCGGTTCGGGTCCTATGCCCACCGAGCTTTCCTATGAGTCCGAGGCCGGCCATACGCTGACCGAGGAAGGCTATGAGTACGGCGTGACCACCGGCCGCCGTCGTCGCTGCGGTTGGTTCGATGGCCCCATCGCCAACTATGCCTCGCGTGTCAACGGTCTCACCGACATCGCTCTGACCAAGCTCGACGTGCTTTCGGCCTTCGACACCATCAAGGTGTGCGTGGCCTATGACGTCGATGGCGAGCGCTACACGAGCGTGCCCGAGCACCAAGTGCGTTTTGAGCATGCCAAGCCCATCTACGAGGAGCTCCCGGGCTGGAAGTGCGACATCACCGGCTGCCGCAGCTTTGATGAGCTGCCGCAGGAGGCTCAGGACTACGTGGCGTTTATTGAGGATCTGGCACACACCCGCGTGACGTTTATCGGCGTCGGCGCCGGTCGCGAGCAGATCATCAACCGATTCTGGAAGTAATCGGCGTTATTTGGTTATTGCGATATACCCCTTCGCAGCCCGGATGGGCGGCTGAGGGGTATATTTGCTTGTAATGGGCCCGCTTGGTTGGCGGGCCGTTCATCCATAGAGGAGGCACCCTTGAAGGCGGACACTCAAACCATCGACATCCTGTTGTTGGGCAGCGGCGGCCGCGAGCATGCTCTGGCAGCCAAGCTCGCAGCATCACCGCGCGCCGGCAAGCTCTACATCGCGCCGGGTAACGGCGGCACCGCGAGCTGTGGCGAGAACGTTGTTCTCGACGATTGCGATCCTGCGGCCGTGGCGGCGTTTGCCCAGAGCCACGGATGCGGACTCGTGGTGATTGGCCCCGAGGCTCCACTCGTGGCGGGCGTGGCCGATGCCGTCCGCGCGGCGGGTATCCCGTGCTTTGGCCCGGGTGCCGAGGGTGCCCAGATGGAGGGCTCCAAGCTGTTCTCCAAGCAGCTCATGGAGCGCGCCGGCATCCCGACGGCCGCCTACGGCTCGTTTACTGACGAGGCTTCGGCTCTTGCCTATGTGCGCGAGCAGGGCGCCCCGCTGGTCGTGAAGGCTGACGGCCTGGCCGCTGGCAAGGGCGTTATCGTGGCGACTGAGCTTTCGCAGGCCGAGGGGGCCGTGCGCGAGTGCTTCGGCGGCACTTTTGGCGATGCCGGCAACACCGTTGTCATTGAGGAGATGCTGGTTGGCCCCGAGTGCTCGCTGCTGGCCTTTACCGACGGCAAGACCGTGCGCCCCATGCCCACCTCGCAGGACCACAAGCGCGCGCTCGAGGGCGACCGTGGCCCCAACACCGGCGGCATGGGCGTCTACAGCCCGGTGCCCATCGTGACCGACGAGGAACACGCCACCATGGTGGCGGTCATGGAGCAGACCGTGGCCGAGCTCGCTGCCGAGGGCATCGACTACCGTGGCTGCCTGTACGGCGGCTTTATGCTCACCCCCGCCGGCCCCAAGGTGCTGGAGTTCAACGCCCGCTTTGGCGACCCCGAGACGCAGGTCGTGCTGCCGCGCCTCAAGAACGACCTGGTCGAGGTTATGCTCGCCTGCGCCAACTGCGAGCTTGATCAGATTGAGCTCGATTGGCGTGACGAGTGGGCTGTGGCTGTTGTCCTGACGAGCGCGGGCTACCCCGGCAGCTACGAGAAGGGTAAAGTCATCACCGGCATCGCCGACGCCGAGGCCATGGAGAACGTGACCGTGTACCATGCCGGCACCGCCGTGGTGGACGGTCAGCTCGTGACCAACGGTGGCCGAGTGCTTGCCGTGACCGCGTTGGGCGACACGTTCGAGAACGCTCGCAACCTTGCCTACGAGGCCTGTGAGAAGATTGATTTTGAGGGCAAGACCCTGCGTCATGACATCGGTCTGCGCGCGCTGCGTGGCCGCGACGCCTGGGATGCCTAAAGTCCGAGAGGGATGAGACGGATGGACGAGAAGAACGAAGAGCTCGTGGACGCGCAGATCGTCGAGGAAGATAGCCGCGCGTACGGACACGCCGAGGACGAGCCGGGTGGTGAGGTTGTCGACGAGCCGATGCTGGTGCTGGGCGATGACGACCCGCACGATGCTGAGTTGCACGAGAAGATTCTTTCGGAGGAGTGCGCCTGGAAGGGCAAGATCCTCGACGTCCACCGTCTTGAGGTTGAGCTGCCCAACGGTCACCGCAGCGCCCGCGATGTGATTCGACATCCGGGCGCGGCGGCCGTCGTGGCGCTTACCGAGAGCGGCAAGATCGTGCTGGTGCGTCAGTATCGCACCGCCATCGACCGCGTGACGGTCGAGATTCCCGCCGGTAAGCTCGATCCGGGCGAGGATCCGCTCGATTGCGCCAAGCGTGAGCTGCACGAGGAGACGGGCTTTAGGGCCGGTCGCATTCGCTTTTTGACATCGATCGTCACGACCTGCGGCTTCTGTGACGAGATTATTCACATCTACCTGGCCACCAAGCTCGAGTTCGATGCACCCAACCCCGATGACGACGAGTTCGTCAACGTGGACCTCGTGCCGCTGCACGAGCTGATCGACGCCGTGCTCGACGGCAAGATCGAAGACGCCAAGACCGTCGTGGGCGCCTTGGCCTGCGATAGCATCGCGCACCGCCTGGGTGGTTCTGAACTCTAGGTTACGCGGTTTTACCAAACCGCGTAACGAGTCGACGCTGCAAACGCCCCTAAGCAGCAATCTGCCTTTCAATCGTCGCTCGCGTACCGAAGTACGCGTCGCTCCTCTTTCAAGGCACCTTGCTCGCTTAGGGACGTTTTCGCTGACGCTGCCAGAACATCGGCTTTATGCTTGTTGGGACGCTTTGTTTTCAGCCCGACCGGTTCAACCGAATTTCTCACGCTATTTATTTCTCTCCGAGGATTGCATGTTTAAAAGGTTTCTTTCGTATTACAAGCCCCAGATGGGGCTTTTTGTTGCCGATACTGTTTGTGCCCTGGTACTTGCCGCCATTGACTTGGCGTTTCCCATTATCCTGCGCAATCTGACCGGCGGGCTCTTTACCCAGGGACAGGCTGCTATTATGCAGGCGCTCGGTATGATCGCGGTTGGCTTGGTACTGATGTATGCCATCCGTTGCGCCTGTCGCTACTTTGTGAGTTACTGGGGCCACGTGATGGGCGCGCGCATGGAGTCCAAGATGCGCGAGGACCTGTTCGATCAGTACGAGCGTTTTAGCTTTGCGTACTTCGATCGCAACAGCTCGGGTGACATGATGAGCCGCGTGGTCAACGACCTGTTCGATATCTGCGAGGCGGCCCACCACGTGCCCGAGTGGATTATCATCTGCGGCATCGAGATCGTCGGCTCGTTTGTGATCCTCTTTGCTATTGCCCCGGTGCTGGCGCTTGCCATGGCCGTGGTGACGGCGGCGTTTGCGGTCATCATGTTTTGGCAGAACATGCGCATGCGCGAGGTCTTTAGCGACAACCGCAAAAAGATCAGCGGTATTAATGCTCAGCTGCAGGATTCGCTGGCAGGCATGCGCGTGGTCAAGAGTTTTGCGAACGAGGAAGCTGAGCGCTTCAAGTTCCGTGCCTCTAACGACCGCTATCTTTCGTCCAAGGAGAATATGTATCACGCCATGGGCGTATACACTGCGACGTATGGCCTGCTCTCGGGCGTGTTGTACGTGATCGTGGTGCTGCTGGGTGGTTGGCTGGTGGCGCAAGGCCAACTGCAGGCGGTCGATATGGCGACCTTCGCGCTCTACATTTCGCTGTTCTGCACCCCGCTCGAGACGCTTGTGAACTCGGCTGAGACGTATCAGAAGGCCATTGCCGGGTTTAAGCGCATGGACGAGGTGCTTTCGACCGCTCCGGATATCCAGGACAAGCCGGATGCCGCGGACTTGCAGGTGACGGCTGGCGCGGTTGAATATCGCGACGTGTGCTTTAGCTACGAGGATGTTGAGCTGAGCAGTGGCGAAGAGGTTCGTCCCGTGATCGACCATATGGATCTGTCCATCAAGCCCGGACAGACCATTGCCCTGGTTGGCCCCTCGGGCGGTGGCAAGTCCACAACGTGTTCGCTGCTGCCGCGCTTTTACGACGTGGCTTCCGGATCCATTAGCATCGACGGCCAAGACGTGCGCGACGTGACGCAACGGAGTCTGCGGCGCGCCATTGGCCTGGTGCAACAGGATGTCTATCTGTTTGACGGTACGATTGGTGAGAACATCGCCTACGGCAAGCCGGGCGCCACGGCAGAAGAGGTCGCCGAGGCCGCCCGCCGCGCCAATATCGATGCCTTCATTGAGTCGCTGCCGCAGGGCTACGACACAGTCGTGGGCGAGCGCGGCAGCCGTCTTTCGGGCGGCCAGAAGCAGCGCGTAGCCATTGCGCGCGTGTTTCTCAAGAACCCCAAGATCCTGATCCTGGACGAGGCGACGAGCGCCTTGGATAACGAGAGCGAGGAAGCGGTGCAGGAGTCACTCGAGCGCCTGGCGCGCGGTCGCACCACGATCATCATCGCCCACCGTCTCTCGACCATTAAACATGCCGACGAGATTGCGACCGTCGAGCATGGTCGCGTTGTGGAACGTGGTACGCACGAGCAGCTTCTCGCCCGTGGCGGCACCTATGCCCGTTACTATCGAATGCAGTTCGAAGGTGCGCGTGCGCACGAGCTCGACTGATTGATATGACAGGAAGTATATGGCTGAGAAGAACCCTTTGACTCCGGAAGAAGTGACGGAGTTATTCTCCGAGATCGACGCATCCGGCGTTTTGGATCCGACGCTTGCCAAAAAGCGCACCGAGCGCATGCGCGAAAAAGAGGCTGCGGCCAAGCGCGGCGACAAGGCGGCGCTGGCGCAGCTTCGCAGCGAAGATCGCGCAAGCCAGACAAAGCAGATCGACCCGCTGTCCGAGGACGACCCTTCGGGCTCGCAGGTGAGCCATACCATTACGAAGACCGCTATGGCCGTAGTTATCGGCATTCTGGTGTTGATCGTGGGCATGCAGATTGGCTACGGCGTGATGCGCCGCCTGAACACTGCCAACCTGTCCGAGAGCGTTTCGGTGGATACCGTTTCCACGGCACTGAAGGGCGGCCTTGAGTGGGGTAACGGCTTTACGCAGTTCCCGCTCGACTTTAGCGTTGACGAGGCGGACGAGCGCACGGGCACGGTCGAGGTGACGGTGTTGGACACGTCGTCTGCCAACGAACTCGAGCTGCTGTCCAACGGGCAGATTCAGGCTGCGGCACTTGCGACCAACGCGCTGCTCAACGATAAGATCGACCGCGTGGTGTATAACGTGCACGCCTATATCGACGAGGACAGCAAGATCCAGCATGATTCCTTCTTTGGCATGTTCCCCGCGCGAGGTCATCAGAGCGCCATTTTGACGTTCGTGTGGACCAAGAGCTCGTCAAATGCCACGAGCATCGACTGGAAGATGCGTATCGTGAGCATGGACGACACGATTGCCGAGCGCATCCAAAAGCAGGTGAACTCGGTGTCGTCGCTGATTGAGGACCCAGCGGTGAGCCAGACCAAGATCACGGAAGAAAAGGCCGAGCGCGACTTGGAGCATCGCCTGCACGGTCGCGAGATCTTCCGCGGCGGCAAGCCCGACCGCACGCCGTCCGATCTGCTGGAGCAGGATAAATAAGACGCCATCATCCCGTGTGAGCCAAGTGCCCGCGCGGGATGATTTTTTAAGGCTCTGTTAGACCAGGATTGACATACATGTGTCCCCACGGTG